>ENA-OQCN01000052-OQCN01000052.1-human-gut-metagenome-genome-assembly--contig:-NODE-52-length-48534-cov-6.596753_pt1 | contig 48534 bp, 46 predicted proteins | sample MGYA00242497_ERZ504576 | MGnify/ENA primary metagenome ERZ504576 (study PRJEB26092, sample SAMD00036296) | human gut metagenome | host: Homo sapiens | study: EMG produced TPA metagenomics assembly of...
ATTCTCTGAATTGGTAACTGAACATCAACATCAAGAATTTCTTTAAATAATGCCTTTAATAATCTTTCATTAACATCGATTACATCATCAACATCTACAAAAGAAAGTTCATATCAACCTGTGTAAATTCAGGCTGTCTGTCAGCTCTTAAATCTTCATCTCTGTAACATTTTGCAATCTGAATATATCTGTCAAAACCATGAGCACATAAGCAACTGCTTATATAACTGTGGAGACTGTGGTAATGCATAGAAGCATCCCGGATGTACTCTACTAGGTACTAAATAATCTCTCGCACCTTCAGGTGTACTCTTACATAATGTTGGAGTTTCAATTTCAATAAATCCTTCATTTGACATAAACTTACACCATGTCCTCTAATCTTATCCCCAATATTCTGAATTAATAAGACAGGTGTGAGTACGTCGGATTTATTTATAAACAATATAAAGCTTAGTATATCGGATTTTGCGAAATATAACAATTGAAAAATCCCCGACATTTACGCCGGGGATAAGAATATCTGATGCAAGCAAGAACATAAGTATATTTTATTGTAAATTGATATTATGGCAATTTCTTCCATTCAATTGGTTTCAATTCGTTTATATATGCTTCATAATCTGATTCGCTTATATCATTTCTTTCTACATTTATTCCACCTTTAGAATATCGTATATCTCCAGTATTATAATTGGTAAAAGCGCTCACATCAAATGCAATATCAAAAACATCATTATTTATCGTGTAATACAAATAATCTTCATTACCTACTCCATAATGTGAATCAGTAAATGCTAATGCATGATATTGTGGTGAATACTCCATATTCTTACAAAACCATATAACATTCGTTTTGCGTGATGTATCTCCTGTGTCATAAAGATTTGCTTGAATTGGTACAATCTCCTGTGTATCACCTTTATATGTAAAAACAATAATATTTCCCCATTCGTTTTCATTTCCATATATAATCAATTCATCAACTCCATTACCATCAATATCTAATACAGCATATTGAGATGGCATACCATATTCCCAATCCGAAGTTAAATAGTTATTATATTCGCCATTCTTTATGAATTTTTCATATATACCGGCATCTATATCTTCTTTGCTCTTTTTCGGTGTATAATTTGAAAAGAAACTAATTGTATACCCCTTAATATTGTTACTATATTCATCCCACTTGTTCATACCTTCTTCCTCAGTAATATTTTTCATCTTGCTAATGTCATATCCATTTGAATTGCTATATTCATCTCCTTCACCATAAAACCATGGTGTGTCCTTAGCATCGTCCTCATCATACAGAACTCCTTCTACCGTTGTAAGCTTTAGGTATCCATATCTATCTTACATTCTTCCACTTCTGTAAGCCCCGCCCCGCCAGAGCCATATCTGTATATTCTTCCGTTTTTAGATAACTTGATCCCATATCTTTCACCTGATGTATCAAGGTAAACTATACTATCATCTATATATGTATATAAATCAATGATTACTCCATCTGATACAGATTCATTATCCCCTATAAGTAATTCCGGAACTCCGTTCCCGTCAATATCTATCAATGCATATCCTACATTATTCAAAGATTTCAAATTCGTATATGGATTGCTAAACAATGGACTAACCTCATCATTATCAGTCCAATTCTGATTTTTAATCTTATAGTAATACATATCTAGAACATCTTTATATAATTCTTCTCCATCCACAGAAGAAACCACACGCTTTAACAACTCGCCATCATCATATTCACTAAGATACTGCTTATTATTTTCCGGTAAGAAACCATAGCAACCATACTTATTAGTCTTATCCGCATCCTTTAGCTTAACAAGACACTTTGCAATTTCCTGATTGACCATTTTCTGTGTGCTCTCATAAGTCGGATTATCTTCTTTTGTCTTTTCAGTTAACGCTCCAACCGCTGCATCTCTTGTGATATAACAGCTCTTTAAATAGGCATAGCAATACTGTGTCACCTCGTACAGATTCTTCGATGTTATATTATTTGCATCCTTGAACACAGCATCCCTTTTATCAATATAAGACTTAAAAGTATCAGACTGTACAATTCCGGCATACATACTCTGCAAAAAACAGTCCGTATTGCTTAATCCATTTTTCACCCAAGGAACAGTTTCCTTAGAAATGTCCCATATTAACAAATATATCTTTGATTCTGTATCAAGTAATGTCGTAGAAACATCCAGCCCTTCTTTAAGTAAATCACCCATATTATTCATCAGATAATTATATGCCGAATATGAGACTATATCTGTTTCCAACGTATTTTTATAATCTCTCAAACCATCTTTCATAGCCTTAGACATAACACAGCCGTAATTTGAATTCTTAATAAATGTATCCAACGATTTTACTGCAAACTTGTCCTGATTTTGAAACTCACTTGCATACCCTGCAATTTCTACTATAGAATAGAAATCATCCAAAACATTAGTCAGATGATTAAAAGTATCTGTTTTTGAACATAATTCGTCCAGCTCTTGATATGATTTGTTAAATGCAATCATAGATGCTTTATTTTCAGCAACTACCTTTTTCTTCAAATCAGCAGTTGCTCTAGACAAATCTCCTATCTTATCATCATACAAATCATCAATGTCTTTCATTGAATCTGAAATCCACTCACCTCCATCAAAAGGCTTCAGCTTTTCCTTCATTGCATCTACATCCTGACTCAATTCTTCATCTGAATAAGTACAGAACATCTTTGCAAATGATTCCGAATACTTTGCATCATAGCTAGACGAATCCATGCTAAATGAATTAATCAGCTGGCACCATGATGCTCCATCCCAGTCAAGCACACCATTAAATATCTGAACCATATTGGCTGCAGTACCCATTGCAAACATTGAACCTGGTGTCGCTCCGGCATCAGCTTCCCAATCAAACAAATAACGTTCATTATTTTTCAACACATCCATGTAGATATCAACTATATTCTTCTCCGGCATATCAACATGAATCTTTTTATCCAATACAACATCTGAACTATTTAACAATAACAGGCTGAATTCAAAAGGAATCCACTCTCCATCAGCATTCTTTACTGTCTTAAACGGAGCCTCATAATCTACCATCTTGTTAAATAACATATGTCCGACCTTTGTACTGTCATAGTAAAATGTTGTAATACCATACGGTACAGTATTGCTAAATTCTTTGTTGAAAACAGCCACATACTCATCGCCTGCTTTAACCTGATACCCAAGCCTTTCTCCAAGCTGTTTTGCATTTACATACAAATGTCCATCATCTACCATCGCATCCAGATTTTCTGTTGTTCCTAGTTTATCGGAGAACTCAACCGGAAGTGTATTGTACGAAATATCAGCACTCTTTGTTTCTGTCGCATACGCAGTGCCGGTTGTCAATAATATTATTGCGCTTAACAAAATACTAATTATTTTTTTCATCACCAGTCTCCTCACTAAGTTCCTTTTGCACATCCTGCATCAGCTCCTGATAGGCAGTAACCAAATTGCCGGTCAATGCATTGACAAATTCCTCAGTATCGTATTCTGCTGAATAAATTCCATCCTTATATGTATATGGAATTTCCACTTCATTAGTCACTTTTTCAGCATTTGAAATATAATCATCTGTAAATGATTCTATATTTTCCTCTGTCACTTCACCCTTTTTCATCTCGGTAAAATACTTGGAAAAATCAGGTGCTGTTATTTTATATGTAACTGTATCTTTTCGACCTTTTTCACCTTGATTGTGTCATTCTTTATAATTTTAGACATCAAACCATTTTTCTGATTTGCTTCGCTGTCTGTCTCGAAGAAATCTTTCAATTCCTCGTCTGCTTTTATTTCATCGGTTCCGTTAATGATAGCATCTAGTTTTGTTATATCTTTAGATTCTACTGCGTCAACCACCTTGTTTGCCTGCTTTTCTACTTTCTTGTCAGTATTAACGTCACAGGCTGTAAAAATGATTGAACATCCTAGAATCGCGATTGCTATTCCTGATTTTATAAATTTGCATTTTTTCATGTTGCTGCTCCTTCCTAAGAGAAATAATTTACTATGTATTTTAATAATCAAAACTTGCGCAGATGCAATGCATTTAATAAGATTATTCGCATTAGTTTATTCTGCATGATTGTATCCACAATAACTATCCGCAGAATGTAAAGATAATGATTTTACACTTCCATTTTCCAGATAAATGTCAAAATAGTAAGTATTTGATTTATCTTTACAAAATATAGTATCTGTTTGATCATTTTGTATTGTCCAGATATCGCTTTTACTCAATATAGTTCTTACGCTATCCACATCCATATTATATTTAATCCCATATAACATATAACCACCATTGCCAGTTATATCAATCTCTCTAATGCTATCGTCCTTATGACAAGCAAAACAAACATTATCATTTTGTTTAAATTTTCCTGCATCTACTTCATTTTCAATTGTGAATTTTATGTTTTGATCTATTTGAGATATGTTCTCTCCAATATATCCGGAAAGTTCTATTTCATCTTTTCCAACATTTTCTTCTTCAACCTCACTATAAACACTTTGAGAGCCTTTTCTTATCCAATAAAGATTATATGAATTATCATTTATATCTTTCATTACCAAATATTTTTTATCTTTTCCAATAAGCATTGTATCTTGAACATTCTGATTTTCTTCATACATATTAATGTTATAGTTTAAATGATCATCTTCAATGCTACATACCCCCTTTCCACCAAGTCCTATTCCAATATAGAACGAAAAATCGCCGTTTTCATCAATTTCTAAATCAGCACCATACTGTGTTAATCCACTTCCATACATAAAACTAAGAGATCGATCATTATTCTTATTTGTTGCAACACTATCCAATACCCATATTCCCACAAAATCTTTCAAATCACTTTTATTTTGCACAGCATCTATAATTGAACTATCATCATACTCACCCAAATACTGTTCATTGTTTTCTGGCAAGAATCCATAGCACCCATACTTATTTGTTTTATCAGCATTTTTTAGCTTAATCAAATATTCCGCAATTTCCTGATTTACCATCTTCTGTGTGCTTTCATATGTAGGGTTATTTTTCTTTGTTTTTTCAGTTTAATTGAACCTACTGCTGCATCTCTTGTTATATAACAGCTTTTAAGATATGCATAACAATACTGGGAGAGTTCATACAGATTTTCAGGTGTTATATTCTTAGCATCTCCAAATACAACATTTCGTTTGTTTATATATGTGCTAAAGGTGTCAGACTGTATAATTCCCGCATACATACTCTGTAAAAAACAGTCCGTATTGCTTAGACTATTTTTGACAAGCGGAATCGCCCCTTTAGCGATATCCCACGCTAACAAGTATAGCTTAGAATCCATATCCAGTATTGTAGTTGATATATCTATAGTATCTGTAAATAAATCTGTCATATTATTCATCAGATAATTATACGCAGAATATGCTACAATATCGGTTTCCAGTGTCTTTTTGTAATCTCCCATGCTATCTTTCATAGCCTTAGACATAACACAGCTCGAATCAGATTTTTTTATTAATGTATCTAATGATTTTACTGCAAATTCGTCCTGATTTTTAAACTCGCTGGCATAACCAATAACTTCCGATATCTTATAAAATACATCCAAAAAGCTGGTAACATTCTTAAATTCTTTTGAAGCTGTTAAAAATGGATCTGTCATATTTGAAAAATAATCTGCTGTATTACACATTTTATCAAGTTCTTGATATGATTTGTTAAACTTCGCTACAGATGTGCCATTTTCTACATCAATTCTTTTCTTTAAATCAGCTGTTTTTTTAGATAAATCTCCAATATTATCATCTATAATATCGTCAACTTTTTTTTATTGATTTTGCAACCCAATTATCCCCATTAAAAGGTTTCATTTTCTCTTTCATTGCTTTTGCATTAAGAGTTAATTCTTCATCTGAGTATGTACAAAACATTCTAGCAAAGCTCTCTGCATATTTTCGATCATAGCTATCCATTTTCAGGTAAAAACTATCTATTAATTGAGACCACGACGCTCCATCTTTATCCAAAATACCACTAAATACCTGAACAAAATATGCTCCTGTCCCCATGGCAAATATTGAACCTTCTGAAGCACCGGCATCGCTTTTCCAATCAAATAAATATCTATCATTATTTTTTAATATATCCATATAAATATCTACGATATTTTTTTGTGGCATTTCAATGTGCACCTGATTATCAAGCACAACATCAGAACTATTTAATAATAAAAGACTAAATTCAAATGGAATCCACACACCATCAGAATTCTTAACAATCTTAAATGGAGCTTCATAATCAACCATTTTATTAAATAACATATGTCTTACTTTTGTACTATCATAATAAAAAGTAGTAAGACCATAAGGAACTGTATTACTAAAATTTTTATTGTAAATTGCTACATATTCATTTCCAACTTCAACCTGATAACCAAGTCTATCTCCTAACTGTTCTGCATCTACATAAAGATGTTCTTCTGTCACCATTACATTAAGTTCTTCTGTTGTCCCAAGATTATCAGAGAACTCAACAGAAAGCGTATTATAAGATATATCAGTTGTTTCTTTAGCCAATGCCGTATATGTAGATAACATTAGCATAATTACGCAAAGAAAAAAACTAATCACTCTCTTCATTATTGTTATCTCCTCACTTATCTCATTTTGCATATCCAAAATCAGTTTCTGATACGCTGTAATCATATTTCATGTTAGTGCATTTATAAATTCTTTTATATCATATTCTATAGAAAATTTCTTATCCTCATATATTCATCTACTGTATAGTCATCCATAAAAGAATCTATTTTTTCTACTACTTTATTTAATAAAAAAGTGATTCACGGAATATTACACTTATCATGAATCACTTTTTTACTATTTATCTATATCATATATCTGATTATTTTTCTGCTGCAAATCTATAAACTTCATATTTATCACCGTTTTGTCTAGCTATATATAATGCATCAGATCCAGCTATAACAGTATCATCAGATATACAGCTCCCTTTAAGTGAAGGTTCAAAATCGTTCCCCCATGTAAATAAATCATTAGTATCAATAATATTAGCATCTGCATCTAATAATACAACTTTAGAATCACTATTTTTTAGAAAGAAATATCTACATACTGAACCTTCAGAACTTATTGGATCCAATGCAAAATATCTATCATTACATATTTCTATATCATCACCTTCTAACAACCATGTGTCATCATAACTTTTAATTTTAATATTATCATCTTTTCCAATTGTATATCTTGGTCTATTTTCACTCTGTCCTTTGTGAATTCCAGTATAATCTGTATAATATCCGGTCACTTCAGAGATACTACCATCGGATGCCAAACAATATATTTTTTCATCTCCTGGTGTATTAACACTTATCAATACATTATTGTCTATAATATTAACTCTTAAAGAATGACTAATTGCATAACCATCCCAAATCGTTGTATTATCCTTATTATTCAGATAAACATGATAATCGTTAATTCCTTCATATGAATCAATTAAATAATAATCTTTTGTTAATTGATAATACTCTATAATTGGGTAGCCTGTCGAAAATGTTCCAACCTTGCTTTTATTTTTATCATAAAAATTAATTTCTCCGTTACCTGATGCATATTCTACATCTCCATTAGTATATTCTTTATCAACATATTTCATATTTAATGGTCTAGAATAATATTTTATACTACTATCAATTTTCCCCAGAAGAGGTTTAATTTCCATTTCTGAATCGAATTCCTTACCTTCAGTATCTAATAAATAATCTTCATCCTGATAGCTTGCTTGAAACAATAAAGTATCTGCTCCCTGTTGCTCAACCTCTTGTCTATTATAAAAACTCACCTCATCATATTTTAATGGAATAACTTCCTTACCTTTAGAATTTATTACACCAAACAATCTCCCATCCATTTTGGATACAATAAAATATCCATTACAATAATCTTCAACTTTATAATCAGTTGTAAGATATAAATTGTCTTCGGTATTTTTCTCTACTACTTTCTCGGTATTTTCCTTTGTATTTTCTTCATATGTACTCTCTGAATGATTTTTTACAATTTTAGATATTTCCGTATTTAATGTTTTCTGCTCATTCTGTGTGCTTCTATTTGTAGAGCATGCTCCTAGCAATGTTGATATCAACGCTACACCCATAAGTATTTTTACAGTTTTCTTCTTCATTATTTTACCATCCTTCCTACACAAATAGCATTTGTTAATCATCATGCATTTCCTTGTAAGTTTCTTCACATACAAAAACTTCCTTATGCATCATATTCTCATAATGTCGTGTAGCTTTTTTTCCACACCATGCACATTTTTTTCTACATTCCTTGCAAACATAAGAGTAAGAACCATCGCTTTCTTTATATGCTACAGTCGGACTATGTCCACACCAGTCACACGGTTTATCCGATACAGACATCAATTGCATAAATCCCCATATTACAATTACTCCAACAATAAGACTAGGGATTATAATTTTCCATACTCTAGCGCTATTGTTCTTTGGTGCTATAACATCATAAACATGTTCTGATTGTTCTTTCTCAACAACCGCACCACATTTACCGCAAAAATTAGCTCCTTTTTCTATTTTTTCACCACAATTACCGCAATAGCCCATTTTTAATTTTCTCCAATTCTGTTATAGTCATATTATTACTCATTTACAGCCTTACCATATGAATTTGCCAAAATATCTTTTTGCGAGTCTTCAGAAGTTTCAACATCAAAACTTTCTCCCGATAAAAGTTCCACAGCTAAAACTCGTTTATTTAGTACATCATTTTCGTTTAGCTTGTCATATGAATGTCCACTTACAGTTCCAGAATTCTCATCTATTTCATATACTGAATAAGAGCCTCCACCATTTCCACCCCCATAATCATGAAAAGCCGCAAATATCAATTTCGAATCCTCATAAAAAACTTTATCTTACTCGCCGGAATAGCACTTGGCTCATACGTATATCCCCAATCACCTAATTCAGCATACACATTATCTATGATTTCTTTTTGATTCTCGTCTAAATCATTATAGGTATAATTTTTATCACTCCCATTTGATTCATTGTTTGTAAAAGAACATCCGACTAGAAAAAGCATAGTACTTAGAGTAAATATTATAGTTATTATCTTCTTATTCATCTTACGTCTCTCAAAGATATTATTTCTTATTATTTTTTCTTATTAATCTTCCATAGACTGAGCCAATAATAAATAAAACAGCTGCCAAAATAATCAACACTACAAATGCATCCGTACTAACTGTATAGTAAGCTACAAATGCAAATATAGCACATATTATTCCTAAAACTGTAAAACCTATATCCGCGAGTAAAGAAGTTTTCATAATTTCATTTTGATTTCCCAACTCTGTCTTACAGCCACAATTTGGACACACTTGTGCCGAATCACTTATTTCTTTTCCACATTCTGGACATCTTATTAAAGCCATATTAATACCTACCTTTCTTTATAATCCTGTAACATCTTTCCTACATAAATTATAGTACAAATATTTACTAAATTCAATAGTAAACATCTTTATTATGTTAAGTTATATGTACATGTACGGAGGGGGGAATATGGATTACATTCAACGAATGCGCAATCTACGGGAAGATAACGATAAAACCCAACAGCAAATAGCCGATTATCTGGGTACATCCCAGACCATGTATGCCAGATATGAGCGCGGAGCAAATGAACTACCGATTCACCATCTGCTCGCTTTATGTAAATACTATAATGTGTCCGCTGACTATATATTAGGTCTTTCTAATATCAAACAAACTTCCAAATAAAACATCTGAGTCAAATCCTTTGCGATTTACACACGGATGTTTTTTTATTAAGAAAATTACTTATTTCCCCAAAAAACTCTTTATATTTATAAGATTACGCTATATTTATGGTCAAAAAAACACAGCACTGCGATAAACAGTACTGTGTTTAAATGTATTAGTAATGTAATTTTATTGCATTATTATGCGTCAGCATTTGCCTCTTTAAGAGCTGCTGTAAGCTGAGGAACGATCTTCTTTAAATCTCCTACTAAGCCGTAATCAGCTACATCGAAGATTGGAGCATCCTCGTCCTTGTTGATGGCGATGATGAGATCAGACTCCTCCATACCTGCTACGTGCTGGATGGCTCCTGAGATACCGATTGCGAAGTAAATCTGTGGACGTACAGTCTTTCCTGTCTGTCCTACCTGATAATCCTGTGCTAACCAGCCGTTCTCTACTGCTGCACGAGAGCATGATACCATACCACCCTTGAAGCATGAAGCAAGGTCACGAAGCATCTCGAAGTTCTCAGCGCTTCCAACTCCACGTCCGCCTGATACAAGTACCTTAGCGTCCATGATGTTCTCTACGTTGCCAACTGCCTTAACGATATCCATGATTTCAACATAACGATTGTTCTCCTCGAGTGCAGGATTGAACTCGATAACCTCTGCTGCTCTGCCAGCCTCTTTAGGAAGCTTCTGCATAACACCAGGACGAACTGTTGCCATCTGTGGACGGTTGTCAGGACAAGCGATTGTTGCGATTGTGTTTCCACCGAATGCAGGACGTGTCATGAGAAGCTGGTTGTGCTTCTGCTCCTGTCCAGGCATAGCATTGATTGGGAAATCACCAATCTCAAGCTTTGTACAGTCAGCTGTAAGACCTGTCTTAACTCTTGCTGAAACTGTTGGTCCGAGGTCACGTCCGATAGCTGTTGCACCAACTAACATGATCTCCGGCTTGTACTCGTTGATTACTGATACAAGAGCCTGTGCGTATGGCTCTGTTCTGTATGTCTCAAGTGCAGGATTGTCTACAACGATTACCTTGTCTGCGCCGTACTCACCGAGCTCTGTTGCAAGAGCCTTTACGTTAGATCCAAGAAGTACTGCAGTAACCTCTGTATTTAAATCTGCTGCTAACTCTTTAGCTTTACCGACTAACTCAAAGGCGATGTCGCTAAGCTTATTGTCTACCTGCTGTGCGTAGATATATACGCCCTTATATTCTTCTAAACCCATTTTTGGTTCCTCCATACTAGATGATATGTTTCTCTTTGAATTTCTCCATGAGATAGTTTACTGACTCTGTTGGATCAAGGTTAACCTTTTCTCCAGCTCCCTTAGGTACCTTGTCAGATGCCTTAGCAATCTTTGTAGGTGATCCCTTAAGTCCAAGATCTGAATCGTCAACATCCTTAAGGTCAGCTCTGCCCCAGACAGTTACCTCTTTGTCAAATGCATCGAAGATTCCGCCCGGTGTCATATATCTAGGCTCGTTTAACTCTGAAAGAGCTGTGATAAGACAAGGCATCTTAGCCTTAACTACGTGATATCTGTCCTCGTACTGACGCTTAACGACTACAGAATCTCCCTCAACCTTGATATCCTCTGCGTATGAGATTACAGGAAGTCCAAGATGAACTGCGATCTGTGGTCCAACCTGTGCTGTATCTCCATCGATAGCCTGACGGCCTGTGATGATTAAATCATAATCGAGATTTCTTAATGCACCTGCAATTGTAGTAGATGTAGCCCATGTATCAGCTCCACCAAGTACTCTGTCTGTTACTAAAACTGCATCATCAGCGCCCATAGCCATTGCCTCACGAAGGATTGCATCAGCCTTTGGAAGTCCCATTGTAAGGACTGTAACCTTTGCGCCTGTCTCGTCTTTGATTCTAAGTGCTGCCTCAAGACCAGCCTTGTCATCTGGATTCATGATTGCAAGCATTGAAGCTCTATCAAGTGTTCCGTCAGGATTGAATTTTACTCCACCCTTTGTATCAGGAACCTGTTTAATACATACTACGATATTCATGTATTTGTTCTCCTTTATTTATTCTAAGTAGCTCTACAGTTATGATAGCTCTCTTAACTATCTGAGTAATGAGCCTGAAATAACCATACGCTGAACCTCTGAAGTTCCCTCGTAGATCTCTGTAATCTTAGCATCACGCATCATACGCTCTACATCGTACTCACGGATATATCCGTATCCACCGAATAACTGAACGCACTCTGTTGTAACAGCCATAGCTGTCTCTGCTGCGAATAATTTAGCCTTTGCTGCATCTACTGAGTAAGAAACCTTAGGGTTCTTAGCAAACTCTGCCTTCTTCATAGCTGCTGCGTATACAAGATACTTAGCTGCATCGATACGTGTAGCCATATCTGCAAGCTTGAACTGTGTATTCTGCTGCTGTGCGATTGAACGGCCGAACTGCTTTCTTTCCTTTGTGTACTCGATAGTTCTCTCTAATGCGCCCTCTGCAATACCAAGTGCCTGAGCAGCGATTCCGATACGTCCACCATCAAGTGTATGCATAGCGATTGGGAAACCTCTTCCCTCTTTTCCAAGTAATGCATCCTTTGGAATACGTGCATCCTCGAAGATAAGCTCGTATGTAGATGATCCGCGGATACCCATCTTCTTCTCTTTTGTTCCGAATGAGAATCCAGGTGTTCCCTTGTCTACGATGAATGCAGAGAAGTTCTTCTTCTTGCGTCCACGCTTGTCCTCTGTGATGCTTGTAATAGCGATGATGATGTAAACATCAGCAACCTTACCGTTTGTGATGAAGCACTTAGATCCGTTAAGAACCCACTCATCTCCGTCTAAAACGGCCTTTGTCTGACATCCCTGTGCATCTGTACCAGCGCCCGGCTCAGTAAGACCGAAAGCACCGATCTTCTTGCCTGAAGCAAGGTCAGGAACATATTTTTTCTTCTGCTCCTCTGTACCGAATGTCATAATAGGATCGATACAAAGTGATGTATGAGCAGATACAATAACGCCTGTTGTACCACAAACCTTTGATAATTCTTCTACACACATAACGTATGTAAGTGGATCACAGCCCTGTCCGCCGTACTCCTTTGGTACAGGAATGCCCATGAATCCATATTTTCCCATCTTAGCAACTGTCTCTGCTGGGAATACCTCTGTCTCGTCAGTCTCCTGTGCAAGAGGTTTAACTTCTGTCTCTGCGAACTGTTTGAAAAGGTCGCGAGCCATCTCATGTTTCTGATCTAAAGTGAAATCCATGATTTATTCTCCTTGATTTTTGTTTTGTTATTGAATTCTTATATAACTTTATAGTTTATATATAAGCTACATAAGACCTATATTTTATAACGTATATATGTTATATAAAGCCTACGGATTGCTACGCTTTCGCTCCCGCAATCCTATGTACATTCGCAATCCGCACTACCGTGCTTCTTGCTCATGTCCATTAGCGTCTCTAAAGCGTACAAATTTTTGCAAGCAAGCTTGCATCATTTATACGCTTTGAGACCAGGCTTTATTGCTCCTACTGTGTGTCTACAGGTGTCTTTGTGCGGTCTGCGTTGTAAACGTAGAATCCTTGCCGCTCTTGCATCCAAGGTTTCCGCCTCTTACCATCTTGCGAATGAGTGGACATGCACGATACTTGCTGTCACCTGTCTCATTGTAAAGAACGTCCATGATTGCAAGGCAGATATCAAGTCCGATGAAATCTCCAAGCTCTAATGGTCCCATTGGATGGTTAGCACCAAGCTTCATAGCTGCATCGATTCCGGCGATATCTGAAACGCCCTCCATCTTGATGAAAGCAGCCTCGTTGATCATTGGGATAAGGATACGGTTTACTACGAAACCAGCAGCCTCGTTAACCTGTACAGGTGTCTTGCCGATTTCCTCTGCAATCTTCTTGATTGCATCAACTGTCTCAACAGGTGTGTTAACACCTGCGATAACCTCTACTAACTTCATACGGTCAGCAGGGTTGAAGAAGTGCATACCGATTAATGGACGTGTAAGTCCGTTTCCAATCTCTGTGATTGAAAGTGATGATGTATTTGAAGCGAAAATACACTCTGGCTTAGCAATCTTGTCTAACTCAGCGAATGTAGTTTTCTTAACCTGCATATCCTCGAAAGCAGCCTCAACGATGAGGTCACAATCCTTGCAGAGATCTTCTTTTAAACCAGGAGTGATGCTTGCAAGAATGCCGTCAACCTTCTCCTGTGTCATTTTCTCTTTTGCTACAAGTCTTGCATATCCTTTTGCAATCTTGTCTTTTCCGCCTTCAGCCCACTCCTGCTTAATATCGCAGAGTGCTACCTCGTATCCATCTACCTGTGCGAATGCTTTTGCGATTCCCTGGCCCATTGTACCAGCACCGATAACTCCAACCTTCATTTTAATTCCTCCTAAAATATATTATGGTGCAAAAAGCTTTAAGTGCTAAGCCTCTGCAGCATAACTTAATCATATATATATAAACTGATGTGAATAAACTAATTCACACTACAAGGGGATGCACCTGCATCCCCTCATATATCTATTGGCAAAGAAAATTAGTACTTCTCAACGATAGTAGAACATCCCATTCCACCACCGATACAAAGTGTTGCAAGACCTCTGTTAGATCCTCTCTTCTGCATCTCATGTAATAATGTAACAAGGATACGACAGCCTGAAGCTCCTACAGGATGTCCGAGTGCGATAGCACCACCGTTTACATTTACCTTGCTCATATCGAAACCAAGATCTCTTGCTACAGCGATTGACTGTGCAGCAAATGCCTCGTTTGCCTCGATAAGATCGAAATCATCAATTGTAAGACCTGTCTTTGCAAGAACCTTCTTTGTAGAAGCTACCGGTCCAACACCCATAATCTCAGGCGCAACTCCGCCAAGTGCTCCTGCTACCCATGTAGCTAATGGCTTAACACCGAGCTCCTTAGCTTTCTCTTCGCTCATTACAACTACTGCTGCAGCACCATCATTGATTCCTGATGCGTTACCGGCTGTAACAAGTCCGCCCTCTTTACCTGAGCAGCAACGAAGCTTAGAAAGAGTCTCTACTGTTGTTCCGGCACGAGGTCCCTCGTCCTTTTTGAACTCAACGATTTCTTTCTTAACCTTAACAGGTACAGGAACGATCTCATCATCGAACTTGCCTGCTGCGATAGCTGCCTCACACTTCTGCTGTGAATTTGCTGAGAACTCATCAAGCTCTTCACGAGTGATGCCGTATTTATCACATACATTCTCAGCTGTGATCATCATATGATAGTGGTTGAATGCATCTGTAAGAGCATCGTTAACCATTGTATCGATGATTGTTGCATTGTTCATTCTGTATCCGAAACGTGCCTTTGTCATAGCGTAAGGAGCCATTGACATGTTCTCCATACCACCGGCAACAACGATATCAGCCTCACCGGCCTTGATCATTGTAGCAGCGTCGTTTACGCACTTAAGACCTGATCCACAAACAACATTGATTGTGATAGCCGGAACCTCGATTGGAAGTCCTGCCTTTATAGAAGCCTGACGAGCTACGTTCTGTCCCTGAGCTGCCTGGATAACACAACCCATCTTAACCTCGTCAACCATCTCAGGAGCAACACCTGCACGGTTTAAAGCCTCCTTAATTACGATTGCACCTAAATCTGCGGCTGGAGTATTGCTTAATGCTCCGCCCATTTTGCCGATTGCTGTACGGCAAGCACTTGCGATTACAACTTTCTTTGCCATTATATTATCTCCTTTAAATTGTATTGCACATCCGTGCTGTTAATTTTTTAACAAAGTTATTATACTACAAATTTATGTAAAAATCAATTGCTTTTGTTAATAATTTGTCAAATTTCTATTAAACTTTGCATATTTTTCATTTTATAAACAATCCCCGGGCAGCATATCCGATATACTGTCCGGGGATAAAATATATTCTATATACTTTTAAAGATTCTTAACTGTTGCAATGTCAACCGGTGTCTTCTTGTCAGAAGCAGTCTCTAATGCATGTGCAAGTGCATTGGCTGTATCCATGGCTGTGATACAGTAAACACCTGTCTCGATTGCATTTCTTCTGATAAGGAAACCGTCTCTTGTCTTGTCTCCGTTACCCTGTGTAGGTGTATCGATTACAAGGTCTATCTTGTGTCCAAGGATAAGATCCATCACGTTTGGAGACTCCTGTGATATCTTGTTTACGCGAAGAGCATTTACTCCGTGCTCCTGTAAGTACTTTGCTGTGCTTCTTGTGGCGTAAATCTTGTAGCCAAGCTTCTCAAAACGCTTTGCAACGCCTACTGCCTCAGGCTTATCGGCATCCTTTACAGTCATAATCATCTGCTTGTACTTAGGGAGCTCGACTCCCGCACCCTCAAATGCCTTGTAAAGCGCACCGTTGAAGGTCTTGTCTATTCCAAGACACTCTCCTGTTGACTTCATCTCAGGTCCGAGTGAAATCTCAGCGCCACGCAGCTTCTCGAATGAGAATACCGGCATCTTGATTGCAATGTAATCGGCTGTCGGAGCAAGCCCCGGTGTGTAGCCCATGCCCTTTATTGTCTCGCCCATGATGATTCTTGCTGCGAGGTCTACGATTGGAATACCTGTAACCTTGCTGATGTATGGTACTGTTCTTGAAGAACGTGGGTTTACCTCGATAACATAGATGTTGTCGTCCATATCGATAAACTGGATGTTAATCATACCAACAACATGGAGTGCCTGTGCAAGTCTCTTTGTATACTCAACCAGAGTCTCTTTTGCTTTTTCTGAGATAGTATGTGCAGGGTAAACTGAGATAGAGTCTCCTGAGTGTACTCCTGTACGCTCGATGTGCTCCATGATACCCGGAATCAGGATATCTGTACCGTCACAGATTGCATCAACCTCAATTTCCTTACCCATAAGGTACTTATCTACAAGGATTGGATGATCCTGTGTGATTGTGTTGATGATGCCGATAAATTCTTCGATTTCATCATCATTCCATGCAATCTTCATGCCCTGTCCACCAAGCACGTATGAAGGACGGACAAGTACAGGGTAACCAATCTCGTTTGCTACCTTCTTTGCCTCCTCAGCTGTAAATACTGTACCGCCTGCTGCTCTTGGGATACCTGTCTTCTGAAGAATCTCGTCGAAGAGCTCTCTGTCCTCAGCTGCGTCTACATCCTCAGCCTTTGTTCCAAGTATCTTGACACCCATCTTCATAAGTGCCTCTGTAAGCTTGATGGCGGTCTGTCCACCGAACTGTACAACAGCTCCGTCAGGCTTTTCAATATTAACGATGCTCTCAACATCCTCAGCTGTGAGTGGCTCAAAATAGAGCTTGTCAGCAATATCAAAGTCAGTTGAAACGGTCTCAGGGTTGTTGTTTACGATGATTGTCTCCCAGCCTTCCTTGGCAAACGACCATGTACAGTGAACTGAACAGTAATCAAACTCAACACCCTGTCCGATACGGATAGGTCCTGAACCAAGTACAAGCACCTTTTTCTGTGGATTTGTCTCTGCCGCCTCATTCTCGCTGCCGAATACTGAGTAGTAGTATGGTGTCTCTGCTTCAAACTCTGCGGCACAGGTATCAACCATCTTGTAGGCTGCCACAATGCCGTTGTCGTAACGCATCTTCTTGATATCAGCCTCATCAATATCTGTAAGCTGTGAGATAACATTGTCAGGGAACTCGATACGCTTTGCCTCTTTTAACAGGTCAACTGTAAGCTCCTCTGTCTTTAAACGGTTCTCCATCTCAACAAGTATTGCGATTTTATCGATAAACCAAAGATCTATCTTAGTAATCTCGTGAATATGCTCGTATTTAACTCCACGGCGGAGCGCCTCTGCGATAACCCAGATACGTCTGTCATCAACAACTGCAAGCTGTTTCTCAAGCTCATCATCTGTAAGACCTGTAAAATCATAAGACATAAGTGAATCAACATGCTGCTCGAGAGATCTGATAGCCTTCATAAGGCACCCTCGAAGTTGTTGCAGATACTCATTACCTCTCCGGTAGCCTTCATCTGAGTGGTAAGTGTACGCTTTGCTGTGAGGAACTTGTCGAACGGAAGTCTTGGAATCTTGACTACACAGTAATCAAGCATTGGCTCAAAGCTTGCGTATGTCTTCTGTGTGATAGCGTTCTTGATCTCATCGAGGTGATAGCCGAGTGCAATCTTGGCAGTAACCTTGGCGATAGGATATCCTGTAGCCTTTGATGCGAGTGCTGATGAACGTGAAACTCGTGGGTTTACCTCGATAACACAGTACTCGAATGAGTCAGGATTGAGGGCATACTGTACGTTACAGCCTCCTGTAATCTGAAGCTCGTTGATGATATTGAGCGCTGATGTACGAAGCATCTGATACTCTTTATCTCCAAGTGTCTGCGAAGGTGCTACTACGATTGAATCTCCTGTATGCACACCGACAGGGTCGATATTTTCCATGTTACATACTGTGATGCAGTTGCCGTTGGCATCACGCATTACCTCGTACTCGATTTCCTTCCAGCCTGCGATACATCTCTCTACAAGAACCTCTCCGACACGTGACAGGCGAAGTCCATTTGAAAGTATGTCGATAAGCTCCTGCTCATCGTGAGCAATTCCACCGCCGGAGCCGCCGAGTGTAAATGCAGGACGAAGAACTACAGGGTAACCAATCTTGTTGGTAAATGCAATACCGTCCTCGATATTCTTTACAACCTGTGAAGCCGCGATTGGTTCACCGATTTTCTCCATGGTATCCTTGAAGGCCTGACGGTCCTCAGCCTTGAAGATGGTCTCTGCTGTTGTTCCGATAAGCTTTACTCCCTGCTCATCAAGGAAGCCGCACTCAGCGAGCTCCATGCCGAGATTGAGTCCTGCCTGTCCACCGAGTGTAGGAAGGATGCTGTCAGGCTTTTCTTTTATGATAATCTCTTTTAATGACTCAAGAGTAAGTGGCTCGATATATACCTGATCCGCAATCTGCTTATCAGTCATGATAGTTGCAGGGTTTGAGTTTACCAGACATACCTCAACGCCCTCCTCTTTTAAGGAACGGCAGGCCTGTGTTCCTGCATAGTCAAACTCTGCGGCCTGTCCGATTACGATTGGACCGGAACCGATAACTAATACTTTTTTAATATCATTATTTCTTGGCATTACTGGTTACCTCCCATCATGTTAATAAAGCGGTCAAAAAGATATGCTGAATCCTGTGGTCCAGGGCATGCCTCCGGATGGAACTGAACTGTGAAGATATTCTTGTTCACATACTTAAGTCCCTCATTAGTGCCGTCGTTGACATTTATAAATGCAGGCTCAGCCACATTAGGGTCAAGCTTATCTGTGTCAACCACATATCCATGGTTCTGGGAAGAAATATAAACACGGCCTGTTGCAAGATCCTTAACCGGATGGTTTCCACCTCTGTGTCCGTACTTCATCTTGTGTGTATCTGCGCCTGTTGCAAGTGCCATGAGCTGATGTCCGAGGCAAATTGCAAAAATCGGCACATTGCTGTCATAAAGCTTCTTTATTTCCTTTATAATATCTACACACTCCTTTGGATCTCCAGGTCCGTTTGAGAGCATGATTCCGTCAGGATTGTCACCAAGTATCTCTTCAGCGGTTGTGTGTGCAGGGTAAATTGTAACTTCACAGCCTCTTTCATTGAGTGATTTGGCGATGTTGTTTTTGGCACCGAAATCCATGAGGGCAACTCTCTTTCCTTGGCCCTTTAAAACCTTTTTCTCAGTGCATGTGACCTTGTCAACCACATTGCCTGTAGTATATGCCTTGAGCTTTGGAATAATCTCATCGAGATTGTAATTCTCATTTGTGGTAATCATTCCGTTCATAGTACCCTTTTCCCTGAGAATCTTTGTAAGCGCACGTGTATCAATGCCGGCCACTCCCGGAATATCGTTTTTCTCGAGGAAATCCTGTATAGTACCCTCGCAGCGGAAATTACTTGGCATACGTGACAGCTCTCTTACTATATATCCATCCGGCCATGGTCTTTCTGACTCCATATCCGGTGTGATTCCATAATTTCCGATAAGTGGATAAGTCATTACAACAGCCTGTCCTGCATAGGAAGGATCTGTAAGTACCTCCAGATATCCTGTCATTGATGTGTTAAATACTATCTCACTAATGACTTCCCTTGTTGAACCAATGCTGGTTCCGGTAAATACATTACCATCTTCAAGAATTAAAAATGCTTTCATCTTTACCCTGCCCTTTCGTGTTATACTTTGTAACCATAAGCTTCTTAGCTGCAACTAACCTTACGTCTGCGCAAAAAAAAAGAGGGCGTCTCTTTTTTCTTATAAAGTGTAGTTGCATAGTATATCTGCTTAAATTGTAAAAAGTGTATCATAATACAGCCGATTTTTCAACTGTTTTTTGTTACATAAATATGCATATTTATGTATACAATATTAGTTACTGTTCACACCAAAGTATGACCGGCAACTATTGCAGCCCATTAAAACTGCATCTTAGCGTTACGGAGTAAGTCCCGCGCATACCGCATATATCACGCCTGAGACAAATACAAGACATGTGAAGCCAACTGAAATTGCAATAAAAGTCTTATCAGCTATATGTCGCGGTGTATACTCCACCTGATATATGCTTTTTGCTGTCATAGGAACGTACATATCGCCTTGTCCATTGCAAAAGCCTCCCTGATATGCACTCTTAAAGCCCACACGCCTGAAGTAGTCTGCCGTGTATGCCGGCATTGCATTTACAGACACCTGCATGAGCTTAAGCTGCATGCGCGCATATATCCTGACTCTCTCCAGAAGCTTTTTGCCAATTCCACGTCTTAAATACTGCGGATGCACATACAGCATGGTGATATGCCCCTCGTTTGTCATGCCGCACACTCCGCACAGCACATTGCTATCAAACGCACCAAATACTACAAGAGCACCGGTCCTTTCCTCGTCCGTCAGCCTGTCTGCATCCATATATTCATCAAAATATCGATGACAGTCCTGTGTCCGAAAGCAGCCTCTGATTGCGATATTGTATATACTTACCGCAAAGGCACATGCCCCTTTTATCTCTTCATTTGTAAGTTTTCTTATTTTCATCAGATAGTCTCCTCCACTATTCTGTCTCTAAGCCCGCTATAGCGTCTCTGCTGTGAGTTGTTTTGTATCATCTCGTAAAATGTCTGTTCGTCACCCACTATGGTAACACATTTCTTTGCTCTTGTAACCGCCGTATAGAGCAATTTCTGTTCATAAGCATTCTCGGGCCGCTCAAAAGAGGTATAACGACCGCCGGATACTCACTTCCCTGCGACTTGTGTATAGTGACCGCGTATGCAAGTTCAAGCTCCTCCAAAAGCTTAAACGGATACTCCACCTTTCTGCCCTCGTCAAAGGATATGGTCATGGTCTCGGCAAAATCGTTGATTTCCTCAATGATACCTGTATCTCCATTGAAGATTCCCATGCCCTTATCCACACAGAGTCCGAATTTTGTCCTGATTTCCCACTCTATCTGATAGTTGTTCTTTATCTGCATCACCTTGTCGCCCTCGCGGAAAATCGTGCCCCTGTATTCTTTTTCGCGCTTGCTCTTGTCTGCCGGATTCATATACGCCTGCAATATACCGTTTAGACGTTCCACTCCGAGAAGCCCCTTTCTCATAGGCGTAAGCACCTGTATATCATACTCTGTAGCATTTACAAACTTAGGAAGCTTCTGCTTTATCAGCTGTAATGTAACATTTATTATCTTGTCGGCATCATATCTCTTTAGGAAAAAGAAATCCATGCTCTTATTATCTAACGATACCTCTTCTCCATTATTTATCTTGTGGGCGTTTACTATAATATCGCTCGTGCTCGCCTGACGAAAAATCTTTGTAAGCTTTACCGTGTGGAAGGCACCTGAATCAATAATATCCTTTAGCACGCTGCCCGGTCCCACGCTCGGAAGCTGGTTCACATCTCCTACAAGTATGAGTCTCGTACCTGCACAACCGCCTTTAGCAATGAGTACATGAGTGATATATCAACCATCGACATCTCATCTATGATAATTACATCCGTCTCGAGCGGATTCCTTTCGTTTCTCTCAAAGCCAGCTGCGCTTCCTGTGTCCATGCCGCCGTTTAACTCAAGCATACGGTGGATTGTGCGCGCCTCGTAGCCTGTCGTCTCACTCATGCGTTTTGCCGCACGGCCTGTCGGTGCAGCCAGAAAAATATCCATGCCCTCCAGCTCAAAATACTTGATAATAGTATTGATAGTGGTGGTTTTTCCTGTTCCGGGTCCTCCGGTAATGACTAAAAGGCCATTTCTGACTGCTTCCTTCACCGCCTCAGCCTGGTGCTCATCGAGCTCCATCTCTGTCTTTTTCTCTATATTTCTGATTGCAGCCTCTATCTCGATATCCGGCACATCATACGTCACATCAAGCTGCTTTAGCATGGCTGCCGTGTTTGCCTCCATATAATAAAAGGTGTTAGCATAAATCTGGGTTATATCATCCTTTAACTGCATGACAATCTTCCTGTCCATGGCCAGATTCATGTAATGTGCCTCAACCTGCGAGCTTTCCACTCCGAGCAGATATACAGCACGCCTCGTAAGCTCCTCCATCGGCAGATATGTATGTCCGTCCATGGCAGCCTGCTGCAAAACATACTGTATACCGCTTTTTATTCTAAAATCAGAATCAGTCTTGATGCCAACCCGCGCCGCTATCTCATCTGCAGTTTTAAAGCCAACTCCGTCGATATCATCCGCCATGCGGTACGGATTTTCCTTGAGCACACTGTATATCTCTCCGCCATACTTATTATATATCTTCACAGCCAGATTCATATTGATGCCGTACTGTTGCAAAAAAATCATGGCTTCCCTTAAGTCTCTTTTTGCATTGACCTGGTCCGCAATCTCCATAGCCTTTCTCTGGCTAATGCCCTTTACCTCAGCAAGCCTCTCCGGCTCTTCCTCTATGATGCGGAAGGTATCCTTCTTGAATCGCCTGACAATACGTGCTGCGAGCGCAAGTCCTATACCATGTATGGCTCCTGAGCCAGATACCTCTCAATAGCCATCTCATCCTCCGGCTCCTTCTCTTCAAAGCTTACTACCTTAAACTGTCTGCCATATGTGGCATGCTCTGTATACTCACCGTGAGCCTCTATATTTTCACCCTCAGTAATGTCCGAAAAAGTACCCACACATGTGAGCTCCTCCTCGTTCACTACAAGAACAAGTACTGTATACCCGTTTTCTGCATTTCTGTATATTATATGATCAACGTATCCTGTGACTGTTTCGGTTTCCAATTGAATTTCTCCGTATCTGTGTGTTTTTATTGTGACTCTGAATAGTTTTATTTTTTTAATATTATACCCTAGAGCATGCGTATCTGCAATTACTAAGTTTGCACTAAAAAAGCCGGTAACCACATGCAAGCATGCCGAACCGGCTTTTATTATCAATTATTATGATATATTGTAATTGCGCTTCATCTGCTCATAAAGCTGCTGTGTGATGTTCTCTCCGGACTTCTCCACTATCGTATCACTCATCTGCTCTATGACAGTGTCCATGAACATATCCTTGTACTGCGACATAGAGGAATCCTCATCATCACTCTTTAGTGTCATGGAATCCTTCATTTCCTTTATGACCTGCTCCACGAAATAAGACTCAAAATCCTTAAGTGTGCTCTTGAGCTCGTCCTCTGTAGAGTCTGATGACAGATTTTTCACATTATTTTTAAGCTTGTCTGCCACTGCAGACGTATTATTTGAGTTTGCAAGTGTTGATACTGCGCTTATATCCATATGCTACTATCTCCTCAAATTATTTGCTGTCTCAAGCATCGAATCCGCTGTTGTGATGGCCTTTGAATTGAGCTCGTAGGCACGCTGTGCCACAATGAGGTTAACCATCTCGTCTGCTACCTGCACATTTGATCCCTCAAGATATCCTGTCACAACCTTGCTGCTTTTCAGAGCAGGGTTTGCAGATTCAAGCATCGGATTGCCCGAATTGGCTGTTGCTGCAAGCAGGCTCCCTGACTGTTTTTCAAGACCTGACGGATTATTGAACTGATACACAGCAATTCGCTGATTCAGATTAATATAATTGCCCTGTGCAGTCATATAACCTACCGCGCCATCCTCTCCAAAGCTCATCTTCTCAGCAGACACACCTGCCGGCACAGCTATGATATTACCGTTTGTATCCATGACAGGATTGCCCTGTGAATCAGTAAGTATAGTCTGTCCGTTTCCATACTGGCTCCATGTGAAGGCACCGTTTCTCGTGTAATAGGTCTGATTGTCAGTACCTCTCACTGCAAAAAAGCCATCGCCCTCCAAAGCAAAATCAGTAGGCCTCTCCGTAGAATTGAGCGGCCCCTGAGTATAAGTGGATGTGGTTGCAGCCACACGGGTACCAAGCCCCACCTGCGCTCCTACCGGCTTTGCATCACCATTTCCGGATGTAGAACGGGTCTGTATCGTCTGATATAAAAGAGACTTAAACTCTGTCCTCTGACCCTTAAAGCCTGTCGTATTGACATTGGAAAGATTGTTTGCAATTGTATCTACATTTGTCTGCTCAGCACGCATACCTGTTGCGGCTGTGTAAAGTGCCCTCATCATATGGCATATCTCCTTATACTCTTCCTACATTGTTGACAGCCTTGTCTAATGTCTCATCAATAGATGTAATAACCTTCTGTCCGGCTTCATATGCACGCTGTATCGTAATCATATTGACCATCTCATTGACCACATTGACATTTGAAGTTTCTAAGGCTCCCTGTTCTATTTCGGCATCGGAAGCTATAATATTACCCCCGGCCGTCAGATTGTAGAGATTTTCACCATATTTTTCAATATAGTCATAGTTATCCACATCGACAACACCGATAGTGCCAACTAACTGATTGTTCTGTGTGATATATCCCAGTGAGTTTACCGAAAACTTCTCATTAGGGTCTACCTTTACCCAGTTTGCTTCACCGCCATCTCCACTCAATGCACCTGTCGCATTGAGCACATGGTCTCCGTCTGCTGTGACCAGATAACCGTCAGCATTGACCTTGAAAGCACCGTCTCTGGTATACTTTACACTTGTCTGACCTGATTTGTCAGTAAATGCAATGGCAAAAAAGCCTTTTCCACCGATAGCCAAGTCTGTAGGATTGTCAGTCACCTTAAAGCTGCCCTCATCCCAGTCGGTATACGTCTCACCGAGATGCACTCCGTATGTCATGCTGCCCAGATTTTTGTGCAGTCCGTAGTTTGATGTATCCTTTATCTTTATAGCAAGTTCATTTTTAAATGAATGCGAGGTGGTTCCCTCTTTTTTAAATCCATAGGTATCGGAATTGGCCAGGTTGTTCGCAAGAACATCCATGCGCTTCATCTCATTAACCATACCGGTGTGAGCGGTGTATAAGCCTTTTACCATATTTTTGTCCTTTACAGTCTGATTCTGTTAATAACGTTTATCTTTGATGCCTTGTCGGCAAAATCCTTCTCTGTCATGTCGCCTGTTGTGAATGCATACTCGCCGTCAACCACATCCTCAATGTAGTCTACATGTCCGAATACAGCCTCAACCTCGCTCTTTGGTGAGTCAGTTCTCACAAAGAAGCTGTTTACACTATCGTCATAGCTTACAAGTGTGAGCTTCTCAGGCTTCCAGTCGATATAAATATTTGTGTTCTGATGCTTTGTCATATCAACAACATCTGCCACTACAGCACTTGCTGTTGGAAGCTTTCCTGCTCCACTGCCGTAGAACATAGCATCTCCGAGCACATTTCCGCGTAAAAATACGCCGTTGAACACTCCATTTACTCCTGAGAGCGGATGTGTGTCATCTATCATATATGGTGCAACGAGACAGGTATAGCTGTCACCCACCTTGCGGCTTGAAGCAAGAAGCTTGATTGCACGGTGCATTGCCTTTGCATACTTAATATCCTCAGGTGTAATCTTTGTGATACCCTCACAGTGGATATCCTCGAAATCCACCTGCTGTCCTGCAACAAGCGATGTGAGAATGGCTATCTTTCTGCATGGATCATATCCCTCTATGTCGGCTGTAGGATCCTTCTCTGCATAGCCCTTATCCTGAGCATCCTTTAATACCTCATCAAAGTCTGCACCTTCCTCTGTCATCTTTGTAAGCATGTAGTTGGTTGTTCCGTTTAAGATACCTGTGATTTCCTCAATCTCGTCTGCTGTGAGACACTTGTTGAGAGGTCTGATAATAGGGATTCCACCACCGACACTGGCCTCAAACTGGAAGTTCACTCCATGATCCTGGCAACCTTGATGAGCTCAGCACCCTTTGCAGCAACAAGGTTCTTGTTTGATGTTGCTACCTGTTTTCCTGCCTCAAGCATTGCCTTTACGAATGTAAATGCAGGCTCAACGCCTCCCATTGTCTCTACAACTATACCGATCTCAGGGTCCTCTGCAATAACCTTATAATCATGAACTATTTTGTTCTCAATAGGTGTACCCGGGAACTCTCTTAAATCAAGCACATACTTGACCTCGATTGGCTCTCCTGCTCTCTTTGCGATTTTTTCCTTGTTGATTTCTAATACTTCTACGACACCTGATCCAATTGTGCCGTAACCCATAACTGCAATCTTCATCTTTTTGTTACTCCCTGGCTAAAATTTTTACGTAATGTATGCCCTTTAAGGACTCAATCTGCTTTGCCATATCATCCACATCATCCGACTCGGGAAATACATCCACAGATAACGTGAGTGACGCAATGCCATTTACCGGTACACTTTGGTGTATGGTAAGAATATTTGCTTTCGCATCGGCTACCGACTTAAGCACAACGGAAAGTATGCCCTGCTCGTCATCCATCTGAATGACAAGATTCACTGTCTTTCCTTTACGCCCCTCATAAAAAGGAAAAATATCATCCTTATATTTGTAAAATGAGCTTCTGCTTATGCCAACAGCATCTGTTGCCTCCTGCACAGATTCAAGCTTGCCCGAATCCAGCAGTCTCTTTGCCTCAACTACTTTAAGCAGCACCTCCGGTACAGCCTTTGCCCGTAAAACGAAGTAGTTTGATTTCTCCGCCATTTAGTTACCTCCAAAATGGCCGGTGTGTGTTTGTCACACACCGACATTTGTCCTTGACTCAAAGATTTTAACACAAAGATTACAGCTTTGCAACATCTTATGCTCTTGGTTTTCCACAATTACTGCAGAATTTACCTGTATTTTTTGTCCACACTCACATGTCCACTCGGTGTTTACAGGTAATGGCTTGCCACAGTTTGTGCAGAATTTACCTGTATTTTTCTGTCCACACTCACATGTCCACTCGGTAATCTCCTGTGGCATAGGCTTGCCGCAATTACTGCAGAATTTACCTGTGTTTTTCTGTCCGCACTCACATGTCCAGCCTGACGCATCCTCCTGCTGTGTGGCACCTGAAGCCACTCCTGCTGCCATACCTGCTGCACCATTTCCCGGCGCATTCATTCCGGCTGACCGGTTATTTTGTGCCATCTGTGTAAAACCATTCATCATATTGCCCATGGTGCTCATTCCCATGCCGACACCCATGAAGCCCTGCATAGCTCCACTACTGTTGCTGCCTGCGTTCTTGACACCCTCTGACATATTTTTGACCATATATCCCTGTGCAATAGATGGATCTGAGAGCATTGCGCCCTCGTTTCTTGTGTTAATGAGCTCCTGAGACTTCTCATCATATGAAAGGCTGGCGATACCAACACTTTGTACCTCCATACCACGCATCTGATTCCAGCTTTCATCGAGACACTTCGCCATATATCTTCCAAGCTCAGATGCCTTGCTTGTGACGAATGAAATTCTTGTACCATCCGCTGACATCTGGTTGATGGCAGACTGTAATGCCTCTAAAAACTCTGACAGATACTGCTCATTGATATCAGTAATCTCCACATGATCCATATTCTTTGGAATAGCCTCTGCATAAAACTGAAGCGGATTCACAATTTTGATGGAATATGTACCATGGGCACGAAGGAAAAGCTCCGCATTATAAAATGTATCATAGTAGTTTATAGGATTTCTCGTACCAAACTTGATTCCCTTGATTTCCTGAAGGTTGATATAATAAACCTTCTGTGACTGTGGTGTCTGTCCACCAAATCTCACACGGTCAAAGGTTTCCTTTAAAGAATCCCCAAACTGTCCGTTGAAAAGTGATGGCATAGATGAATTGCTCACCTTGTAGTAGCCCGGCTCAGCTGTGTAATCCACAATCTTGCCACCATCAACAAGTATCATAAACTGATTGTCATATACATGAATGATAGAGCCGTTTGAAACAATATCGTCAGAGCCTTTTTTATTCTGCCCCCTGTTTACCAGCACACCCCTGGCATAGACTGTCTGGTCGCCTATATTATCCGGCTCAATAACCTCCTGCCATGTATCTGCAAAGCCGCCTCCAATTGCCTGTTTTACTGCCTTAATAATTCCCATTTTCTTCCTCCTTAGATATGGTTGTAATCAACTTCATGAAAGCTCTGCAGCTTCCATACTTTTATATTGACAGGCTCAACATACGAGCCACAATATTCACATTTCTTTGCTCCAAGACTTCTGATCGGAGCGCCGCAATTCGGACATGTAGTGCCAACTGCACTGCCTATCCCTGCATTATCCAGCATATCTATATCCTGTATGTATACAAGCTCCATATTGTATCTGGTCTGCTTTTTATACTCTTTATCACCACTGATAAGCTTTCCTGAGGCAGTCTTGTAGTAAAAATACTCAACCGCACTCTGTATACTGATGACGCACCTTCCATCTCTTTTCACATAGTTTGAGATTTCAGTCTGATGCACCCTGATCTCGTCAAAATGCTCTGTAAAGCCAGCTGCTTCATTGCTGTCTATACGCACCAGCACCTGCTGTCTTACCTCATCAGAAGCCTCACGGTCCAGCTTGTAAATATCCTCAGTCGTGATTGCACAAAGCGCTGACACAAGCACTCTTTCTGACATTCTCTTAAACTGTTCCCAGACAAACTCCGGAAAATCCCTTTTTATCTGTGGCTCCATAAGGCGCGTCATGCCTGAAACCGACTTGGGAGTCGTAGAGACATTCTCCCTGATACGATTGATGCCCTCTGTGACATCAGGTGTACCAAGAAGACTTTCAGACAACCGTCTGACTTTAATGTAAACGGTCACTCCGGCAGCTGTCAGAACTGCTAATATCACCACAGCTATAACTAAACCCACATTTGCCTCCTTATTCTGAACGTGTTGCAAGCCACTTCAGATAACCATTGATAAATATATCTATATTGCCATCGAGCACTGCATCCGCATTACCGGTCTCCACATCTGTCCTGTGATCCTTGACCATGGTGTAAGGCTGAAGCACATACGAACGTATCTGGCTTCCCCAGCCAATTTCCTTGACCTCGCCTCTGATGCCCGCCTCCTTTGCAGCATTCTCTTCCTGCTTTAAAAGATACAGCTTTGCCTTTAACATCTGCATGGCTTTGTCCTTGTTCATATGCTGTGAACGCTCATTCTGACACTGTACCACGATCCCTGATGGAAAATGTGTGATACGAATAGCTGACGAAGTTTTATTGATATGCTGTCCTCCTGCTCCACTTGAGCGGTAGGTATCAATTCTGATATCCTCGTCCTTCACCTCAATATCGAGATCCTCCTCAATATCCGGCATGACATCACATGATACGAATGAGGTCTGCCTTTTTCCCGCCGCATTAAACGGCGAAATACGAACAAGCCTGTGCACACCCTTTTCAGACTTTAGATACCCATATGCATTCTCTCCGTTTACCTGGAAGGTAATGGACTTGATACCGGCTTCATCGCATCAAGCGAATCGAGTACCTCAAGGGTAAAGCCCTTTTTGTCAGCCCACTTCGAGTACATACGAAACAGCATGGCCGCCCAGTCACACGACTCGGTACCACCTGCACCTGCATTGAGCCTCAGAATCGCATTGCATTTATCATATTCTCCCGACAAAAGAGTCTTCATTCTGATACCGTCATACGTGCTTTCAAAATCTTCAAGCATCTGCTGTATCTCGGTATGAGTGACTCATCGTTCTCCTCATAGCCCATCTCAATCATCGTCTCTATATCTTCGTACTGTTCCTTGAGCTTTGCGTATGTAGCTACATCATCCTTCATACTCTTAAGCTCTTTCATCTTGCTCTGTGACTTCTCCGGGTCATCCCAGAAGTCAGGAGCTTCCATTTCTCGCTCTAATTCCTGGATTTTTTCTTTCTTTTATTTAGCCAGGTCAAAGTGAATCCCTCACTTCCTGTAGTGGGGCTTTGTAGCTTGGAGCGTGGACTTGAAATTATCCAACTCTACCACAGAATCACCTCTTTCTTTACATTTTAGACGCTTTATGGCTCTAACTACGCTTCCCGCATTCAGGTTGTGGGGTGCGGCCAGCGTCAATACCTTTATTATACCGATTATATTAGAAAACTGCAACTAAATTTGGCACTTATAATCATGCTTATCATCACGCTTGTTATCATGACTGTTACTGTTCACACCTAACAGTGTGACCGACAACGATTACAGCCCACTTATCTTCGCGTCTTCATGTTTTCATATTTTCGGTTTCACAGCTCCTGCTGTATGCTTCGCATGCGCCACATGTGTAACAAGCGCAATAAATAGTAGCATAATGATACCGCCTGTGGTATCAATCAGTACGTCCGTGAATCTGCCGGCCCGGCCGGGCACGAACAGCTGATGAATTTCATCTGTGCAGGCATATATGAAGGTCACGCCTATCGGAATCAAAACTCTTCTTCTGCCATGCAAGAACGAAAATGTCAAAAAGCCAAGCAATGTGAGAATGGCATACTCACTCATGTGGGCACATTTTCTCACCGGATAGTCTATAAGCTCGGCCTTATCGAGCAGCTCCTTCTCATCCCAGTGGCTTGCGGTTATGGTATTGACCACAGAAACTATGCGGTAGCTGACGCTGCCGCTGAGCTCAGACGACTCGGTGTCAGGCTCCGCCGAAAACATAAAGATGACTACCATCCAACACAGCATGAGAAAGCATGCAATCTTATTTAAGCTTTTCATTCATCACCTCAATCGCTTTCTGAAGCTGCACATCATACTGCATATCATAGTCTGCATTTGTATCTCCTGTATATTCATAATCAACCTCTACATCAGGCTCGATACCCTTTTTATGGATATTGTGACCGTTTGGTGTGTAGTACTTCGATGTGGTAATCTTTACAGCGTCGCCATCGGAAAGATTGTAAATAGTCTGTACAATTCCTTTTCCAAAGGTCTTTTTGCCTACAAGTGTTGCATCAATATAACCATCCTCATTGTAATCCTTCATGGCTCCCGCAAAAATTTCAGACGCACTTGCGCTGTTTTCATCGACAAGCACTACGATAGGACAGTCAATCTGTTTTCCATCGTCATCACCAAAGGTCTGGATATTTCCGTTTTTATCCTTTGTATACACGACAGTTCCTGCAGGAAGCTTGCCAACTGTTTCTGCCGGAAGCAGTCTGTCAACCATTTCTGTCACTGCGGTAAGTAGTCCTCCCGGATTAGCACGCAAATCCACTATAAGGCCTTTCATACCCTGATTTGTAAGTCCGTCAAGTGCATCCTCAAACTGACTTGCCGTATTTGTCTGAAACTCGCTGACCTGGATATATCCCACTCCATTGTCAAGCAGCTTGCTGTCCACTGATGGCAGCTCAACATTTTTACGCTCCACCTCAACAGTAAATGGGTCAGCCTCCCCGCCACGCCTGATTTCAAGCGTAACCTTAGTGCCCTCCTTACCTCTGATTTTGGCAACAAGCTTTGTGAGATCCTCGGATGTTGCCTCGACACCATCAACAGAGACTATTTCGTCATCCTTTTTAAGTCCCGCTTCCTCAGAAGGTGTACCACTGTATACCTTCGAAACTGTCACCTGCTTTGTGTTCGGGTCCTGCTTTAACGCAGCCCCGATACCATAATAAGTGCCTGTCGTGCTGATTTGCAGTTCCTTATACTCATCTGCGGTATAATAAACCGAATAAGGATCATTCAGCCCCTCCATCACACCATGCAGCAGACCGTTTTCCAAATCATCCTTATCGTAATCCTCATAGTAGTACTCGTCTATGTAGTTCGCAAGCTCATCGATTTTCTGCACGGTCTTGTCATCAAGCACATCTGCGCTTTTTGCAACGGTATGCACGCTCCTGCCTGTAAATCATTGTGTATGCAAAGAGCACAATCAATCCAAGCACAATGGTGGTCACTATACCTGTAGCAATCCCGACACCGAACCCATTTCTAAATCCCTTTCTATGAGGCTTTTTATCGCTCATATCTGAATTATCATCGTATTCTAAGCCGTTGTTGTTTGAATTATCCATTTCAATCCTGTCCTCTCTATATTATGATATGAACTTAAAACAGCCTGTCTCCGATCGGAGCCAGGCCGTCATAATTATTATTATACTCTTAAATGTTTCCGAATTGTGAATCGCTTCCCAAAAAGCCAATTCCAACGCCCAGTATAAGCGCTACCGGTACAAGTGTAGAGAAAATCTCCTTTGTCGGGATAAATGTCATCATATTTCCTATAAAACTAAACTTATTAGCAATATATGCACAAATCTTTCCATATATGACACTAAGCAATCCCAGAGGAATCGCTGATCCTATCAGTCCAATGAGAATACCTTCTACCACAAACGGAGACCTGACCAGAAAATCAGTCGCTCCGATAAGCTTCATGATAGCTATTTCCTCTCGTCTGACCGCAATACCTGTAGTAACTGTGTTGCTTATAAGGAAAATCGCAACACACAGAAGAATCAGAATGATACCTCCCGATACATAGCTGATAAGCTTATTTAAATCAGTCAGCGTATTGGCCACATCCTGCGACTGTTTTACCTTTCTGACGCCCTCCAGCCCCTTGATATAGTTGACAAGAGTCTGCTGCATAGAGACATCATTCAAATAAACCTGCAGATTTGCTGAATTACTGAGAGGGTTATCATCACCAAAGGAAGCTGCAGCATCATCGTAGCCCTCAAAATACTCCTTCTGGTAATCACTCCATGCATCGGCCGCTGACTGATAATCCACCTTGCCAACCTCAGCCCTCTTTTCTATCTGAGCCTTGTCCGCTTTTATTACATCCTCTGTAGTGCCCTCATTAAAGAACACTGTGACAGCAACACCCTCCTCAGCTGTCTTAACCATGCTTGAGAAGTTAGTCACAACTATATAAAACAGACCAAACATAAAAATACAGGCTGCCATTGTCGCTATGGATGCCAGTGAAAACATCTTGTTTCTGAATATATTCTTAAATCCCTGCTTGATTGAATAAAAAAACGTATTAATCCTCATCACTATCACCATCCTTGCTGTCAGATACAACAAGACCTTTCTTTATAGTGATAACACGTTTTTTCATAACCTTAACAATCTCAAGATTGTGAGTTACAACGATAACAGTTGTGCCTTTCTCGTTGATTTCCTCAAGCAGTTTCATAATCTCCCACGCATTGTTATTGTCCAGATTACCAGTCGGCTCGTCAGCAAGCAGCATGCTCGGCTCATTGACAAGAGCTCTTGCAATAGCTACTCTCTGCTGCTCTCCTCCCGAAAGCTCTCTCGGCTTTGACTTGTACTTTGCAGCAAGCCCTACCATAGAAAGCATCTGTGGCACCTTTTTCTTAATAACAGCTGTGGATGCACCGATAACCTTGAGTGCAAAAGCTACATTTTCATAAACATTTCTATCCTTTAATAATCTGAAGTCCTGGAAAACGACTCCAACATTTCTTCTGTATTTAGGAACCTGCTTGTGGCGAATGCGCGTCAGATTCCTTCCGTCAACAGTAATCGTTCCGTCTGTAGGATCAAGCTCCTTTAAAAGAAGCTTAATCAAAGTGGATTTGCCGGATCCGCTATCTCCGCATACGAAAACAAACTCTCCATCATCAATCTCGAGATTGACATCATTGAGAGCAGGTATACCTGCAGAATATGCCTTACTGACATGTTCAAGTTTAATCATTACTTTCTCCTTAATAGTCCATTGATTCCATATATTTCATATATTTGACTACCATAAGGGCAATCTTAAATGTGATGGCATCCTCGAACACTCTAAGGTCGAGTCCTGTACTTTTCTGAAGCTTGTCCAATCTATATACAAGAGTATTTCTGTGAATGTAGAGCTGTCTTGAAGTCTCAGATACATTCAGGCTATTCTCAAAGAACTTATTTATAGTAGATAATATTTCTTCATCAAAATCGTCAGGGGATTTGCCATCGAATATCTCTTTGATAAACATCTTGCATAGAGGAATCGGGAGCTGATATATCAGACGACCTATTCCAAGCTGGGAATATGCTATAATATTCCTCTCCTCGAAAAAGATTTTTCCGACATCGAGAGCCATCCTGGCCTCCTTATATGAGCGCGACACCTCTTTCAACTCATTGATAACAGTACCATATGCAATATGTACCCCATCCGCTTCGGATCTGAACAGATTCAAAATCACCTCGGCTGTCTTTCTGAGATCATCATAGGTCTCGTTTTCTGCCAGCTCCTTCACTACTATTATATTCTTCTCGTCAACAGCTGTAACAAAATCCTTTGATTTGCCGCCGAAAAGACTTCTGATCTTCTCAAGCTCGTTGCCGTCCTTCTCCCTGTTTGTCTCAACAATAAATACTACACGCCGCACTTCAATATCAATATGAAGCTTCTTCGCGCGATTGTATATATCAACCAGAAGGAGATTATCCAAAAGCAGATTCTTTATAAAATTATCCTTGTCAAATCGCTCCTTGTACGCAACCAGAAGATTCTGAATCTGGAAGCTTGCAATCTTGCCTATCATGTAGACATCCTCGCTGTCACCATAAGCTAAAAGCACATATTCCAGCTGGTGATCATCAAAGACTTTGAAAAACTGGCATCCATTAATCACCTGACTGTCTGCCGGTGATGCAACAAAGGCCTGTGCCGGCTCTATAAACGCCTCTGCATTCGGAAACGTAGCTGCAAGAATCTTGCCCTCAACATCTATCACACAAAGATCGGTTCTCGTAATTCCTTTAAGGCCATCAATTGTATTTTGAAGTATCTGATTGGAAATCATAAATCGTTCTCCTTCTCCCCTTTTTGTAACTGTGCATTGCCCTCACAGTCACTTTATAACTAATTGCATAAATACTTGCTATTATTTTAATACATTCGCACAAAAATAAAGAGGTAAATGTACAATTTTTACACATTTCCTCTTATTTTTTCTTTTATTGTTATAAGAATTAACTATATTGAACTGTTTTGTCTATGTTCATAGGTGTTGATAAGATGCGTAAGGCGCTTCACATCAAGCATTTTTCTTATTTTTCCAATAAATCCATGCTTTTTCCCCATGAACTTATTATTTCCGATTCCGTACCAGAGGTTCATCAACAGCTTTTCCCTGTTGTGTAAAAGGAACTTCTCCTGTGCCGGAGACGGAAGAAATGATGCAATCACATCAGGTGAAACGATGTTAATTTCATTGACAAGATTTTCGCTGCATCCCGGTGAGTCATCAAGAACACCCTTGCCGGATATTCGCGCTCTGTCAAATAATCCAAGCAGAAATTCCTCAGCCTCATCAACAGCTTTCTGCGACTCTGCAATCACAAAGATTTTTTTATCATTCTCTCAAGCCGCTTAAAAAGCTCATAAAAGAAGTCATGATCTTCTATCTCATGCCGACGCTGCAAGGTATCTGCCGATGCCGCCCTTAGTATGCCTTCATCCGCAATGACAGTATAATCGCATGCCTCCAGCGCCTGCTTCACCTCTTCATCAGACTCCGCCAATGCCAGCGTATCCATATTCACTTCCTCTATTGTAGTGAGTATCTTCTCTGAAATACGCCTGTCGACTCTCATGAGCATCTCGCGTACTGTATAGTTATCAAGTTGTAGCCCTGCAATATCTATCTTTTTAATCATAATTTGAAGTATAACAAAATTAACTTACATAATCAACACTTTTTAAGTTGTCCGACAATTATAAAGTATTTTAATCATATTATTTACAATTAAAATGTCAATATTATTTCCGAAATATTACTAATTTAGTGCAACTTTATCAGAACTTTACAAAACAGTTGTTCTTTTGCTCTCATTCAAAAAATGTGGATAATGTGCATAACTCCGTGCATAACTCATTTTAAGGGCACTTTGAGGTTTACTTTTGTTGATAGTTATCCACATTTATCCCCAATCCGAATTTACCGGGTTTAGCATATCCACTTTTTTGTGCATGTTGCTATTTTGATATATGTAATAAAATTACGCTTGACAGCCCTGTTTTCCATTCTGTTTAAATAAGTCCCGTTTTTAAACATATATGTATATCATACAGGCCACTTATTTCAAATATCATAAACAAAAATAAAGTTTCTCTATGTAAAAAGACCTCCATCTCGATGAGATGAAGGTCTTTATAGATTCATATTTACCTATCCGGCATGAATTTATTAGAAAATTCTTCTAACTGCAATGATTGATTTGTAGTTAGCCGGTGATGTATATTTGATACCGTCTGATGGGTTGCTTGCATGTACAATAGTGTTTCCACCACAGTAGATAGCAACATGTCCGCTATAGCAGATGATATCTCCAGGCTGCATATCGCTTGTGCTCACACCGTATCCAACGCTTCTCATTGCTGATGAGCTGTGTGGTAAGCTGATGCCAAACTGTGCATAAACTGACATTACAAATCCTGAACAATCTGTTCCGTTTGTAAGACTTGAGCCACCGTAAACATAAGGATTGCCAACGAACTGTGATGCATAATTAACAACAGCCTGTCCGTTTGAACCACTTGGTGCGCTATAGCTCTTCTCTGATGAAGAACTGCTTGATGATTTGCTTGAAGACTTAGATGACTTCTTTGCTGCTGCCTTGGCTGCTTTTGCTTCCTCAGCCTTTCTAGCTTTCTCTTCAGCCTTTCTAGCTGCTTCCTCAGCCGCCTTACGCTCTGCCTCTTCCTTGGCAAGTCTTGCTGCTTCCTCTTCCTTAGACTCAGCATAAGTGAACTCTGTATCGAGTGTCACATAATCTGTAGATACATATCCGGTACCGTCTGCTGTAGATACACCTACCCATCCGTCTGTTGACTCATCCACAACTGTGAGATCATCCTCTCCGGACACGAGACCAAGTACTTCTGCATCAGTAGATGCTGTTGTTCTGACCTTAAGTGTCTCAGTATTGACTGTTGCCACGCGACGGCCTGCGCTCTGTACGAGTGCATCGTCACCAACTACAACATAATCACCTTTTACATATCCTGTTACTGAACCGGACTGGATTTTGTACCATCCGTTATCGGTTGTCTCAAGTACTGTTCCAATTCCATTGTTATAGAGCTTTCCAAGAGACTCGCTGTTTTCATCTGCACTCGCACGTATATTAACGCTGTCGCTAACCTGTGCAACTGCTGTATCAGCATATGCTGATTTAACCGGCTCAGCATCTGTTGTCGCAACATCTGTTGCAGTCTCTGATGTCTCATCACCTTTTAACATTACATCTGTCAACATAGATGTAACACCGGCTGTAAGAGTGTTTGATGTACTAACAATATCTGATGTATAACTAGCTACTCCTGCAGTAGGTCCAGCCGCATATACTGCATATGGCACTGATGACAGAGCCATAAAACCTGTAAGTACCCCGGCTGTGAGTTTCACATAATTTACTTTCATTTTACCCTCCGTTGTATGAATTTGTAACAGTTATTACGAATTTGTTACAAATATTACTTTGTCATTATAACAAAGCAACATATATATGTCAACGTTTTCTTAGTGAATTCTTAAGAAAATCTTGACTTTTTCCAACGAATAGGACTTATGTCGCATGAAATACTTATGTAATAATTTTATTTTACAGCAATAGCCTCAACCTCAAGCATTACATCCTTTGGAAGCCTTGCGACCTCAACACAGCTTCTTGCAGGGTATGCTCCGTTAAAAAATGTGGCATATACCTCATTTATTGCACCGAAGTCATTCATCTCCTTGATGAAAACTGTAGTCTTTACCACATTGTCCATGCTTGTTCCTGCTGCCTCAAGCAGATGTGACAGATTTGTAAATGCCTGCTTAGCCTGTGCCTGTGAGCCTCAGGAATCTCACCGGTCTCCGGAACTACCGGTATCACTCCGGAAGTATATACCATACCATTTACCTCGATAGCCTGTGAATATGGTCCGATTGCTGCCGGTGCCTTGTCTGTACTGATAACGTTTTTCATGTTATTGTCCTTCTTTCCTGTTAAAATTTATTAAAAAGACTGTTATTTCTTAAGACGGATTTTGCCATCTGTGAGATCAATCTTTCTTTCCTTATATAAATGACCAACTGCACGCTTGAATGCATTTTTGCTAAGTCCTGTTTCTCTCTTGATTACCTCCGGGCTTGCCTTTTCCGAAAACGGAAGCACACCTGCGTATGAATCAAGCAGCTCAAGGATCTTTTCAGAGTCGGAATCCATCTGAATATATGCCTTTTCCCTCATTGTCAGGTCCAGCTTGCCATCCGCCTTGACATCAGTGACCTTTGCCTCTATCACATCTCCAAGCTTCAGATAAGCGCCATTCTCAAAAACCGGTATCTTGGCTGAATATTTGTCATCCACAGCGATAAATGTACCGAAATTGTCGCTAAAATCATACACTCGGCCTGAAACCATATCGTCCTTTTTGTATGGCGAATCGGTGCTCAGCATATGGTAAATACCCTTTGTGGTAGCGCAAAGCCTCTGGCTTTTATCTATGTATAATGTAACAAGTATCTCATCTCCGGCGCTGACCCTTCTGACCATCTCCTTGTAAGGAAGAAACAGGTCCTTTTCAAGCCCCCAGTCAAGGAACGCCCCTATTTTAGTCACCTCCTTGACAGTAAGCACTGCTAAACCTCCAAGTGTCAGCTTTGGCTCGTTTGTTGTAGCAATAAGTCTGTCGTTAGAGTCCTTGTATACAAAGACCTTAAGCTTATCCCCCTGCTTTACTCCATCCGGAATCTGCTTTGCCGGAAGCAGTACCCTCTCCTCCGAAGCCGAAGATGTTGACAGATATATGCCAAAATCAACCTTCTTTACACATACAAGCTCCTGATATTCTCCTAATCTCATGTTTTTCCGTCCTTTCTGTATCAAAACTGTATCGTTGTTAAATAATGGAATTATAATTATTTTCCCGGTACCGGCTTACTCAAAAACTCCACCACCGAATACGGTTTTTTATCCGTATCCGCTAGCACCACTGTCACACTCTTTGATGTGTACTTCACGTATGATATAACTGTATCACCAAGCTTTGCTTCTTTTCTGTACTCCACACGAAGCTCAGATATTTCAAAATCATTCGGCAGAAGCTGCTGTGCCAGCATAACATACTTCTCATTGTTCATATGATGGTTGCTGTCTATAAAAAACTGAGGAACCTCAATCTCACCCTTTTTCTCCATATCATCAGGAATATGAAGCTTTCGCTTTGCACACTCCATCTCAAGCTGTGGCTCAAGACCGTATGTATCCGCAAACTCCTGAGGCACCTTCACCGGTCTGCCGGTTCGTGTATCAACAAGCACCCAGACAGAATTGGCATATGCCAGTGTGCTACCGCCTGCATCTTCAAGTGTGAAATTTCTGTAACCGTAAAACGCCTTCATACCATATGCCCATGTGGATATCTTTACCTGTTCATTAAGCAGTGGAAGCCTGTTTATGCATATCTGCCATGATGAAAGCACCCATGCTATATGATTGTCCGCAAGAAATCTGATTCCCACATCATGTGACTGTGAGTGAAACACACTACAGTCCTGAAAATAATTGGTAAGCCCTGTAAGGCTCAGTCTGCATGACGAATCCACCTCGCTGTAACGTATTCTGCTGTCAAATGAAAAAGCCATATCTAATTCCTCTAGTCTATAAAATTGAAGTAACTTCTGATAAATCTAAACGCTTCATCCACACCATTGGACATCCAAAGATTTGAGCTTTTATTAATGATATCCTGGTATTGCTGTATAGTAATTGGTGTCTTTTTTTCAGAGCCGAGTTCTTCTATAAGATTAATAATTCTCAAAAAATTCTTGTTCATATTACACCATCCTTCTATAACTGTTTAAGTCATATACGTTTTTATTTTATAACAAATCGCATTATTACACAAGAAAAAAAGAGAACTTCTATCGAAGTTCTCTTTAGCTGGCCCACAAGGATTCGAACCTTGAAATGACGGAGTCAGAGTCCGTTGCCTTACCATTTGGCGATGGGCCAATGTGTTGTCTCAACAAATGATATTATACACATGTGATTATATAGTGTCAAGCATTTTTTTATTTTAATTGAATGTAATTGAATATAAATTCTGCTTGTCCTGCTAAAATGTGAGCACCGGCTAATTTTTAAACAGCAACACCTCGCCATCATATTCAGCAAATGTCACCTCATCGCCCCACTCAAGCTTTGCCGTGCCGTTTGTCTGCTCTATGATTGTTTTCTCTATGCGTTTTTTATCATTTTCCGGGATAACGGCTTTCACGAGCACATCCGCCTCATACGCTGTGTCCATCACCGTAATCTTCTCCTGTGCAAACAGATACTGAAGTCTTCCGATTCCGGTATAGTCCGTCCTGATAAACAGTACTGCACCATCCTTCTTCTCTATTATCTCACTTGCCGAAAGCCCCGCCTTTGTGGCTTGCTGATACGCACGCACCAGTCCGCCTGTGCCAAGCAGCACCCCACCGAAGTATCTCGTTACAACAACAGCGGCATTGTGGATATTTTCCTTAAGGAGCACATCAAGCATAGGACGGCCTGCGGTGCCTGCAGGCTCCCCGTCATCCGAGCATCTGGTCAGCTCCTGTCTCTTTCCTATAACAAAGGCACTGCAGTTATGCCTTGCATCCCAGTATTTCTTTTTCGTCTCATTGATGAAGCTTACAGCCTCATCCTCAGACTCTACCGGCCTTACGGTTGCTATAAAACTCGATTTCTTCTCTGTTATCTCACCCTGTCCGCCCTTGTACACGTACAGGCTTATGTATATTCTCACATAGATATTCTTTCCATCCTGATATTGCCTGATTACACTCATGCATCTTAAAGACACTTTATAATTGTTACCTGTATTATATAATATGAAAACCAATCTGTAAATTGCATTTAAATGCTATATTTGATATAATAATGTATACTGTTTATTTTCTAATCACAGTATATACAAACAAGATTACAAATCTTTATAATGACAAGGAGCCTATATATGAATTACGGCAAAAAAGCTACAATGCAGCTGCTCCGGAAATATGACAATAAGAGCTCTAAGGTCAAAAACAAGTTCAAGCTCATTGTTCTAAAGATTCTTCTGGTTGTAGTAATTGTAGCAGGCGCAGCCGGCATCAGTTCAGGAATCGGTGTCATGAAGGGAATCATTGATTCCGCACCTGACATATCAAAGATCGATGTCACTCCTACCGGCTACTCAACTACCGTTCTGGCGGCAAACGGAGAAGAAACCGCCACACTCGTAGGTCAGGGGGCAAACAGGCAGTATGTCACCATCGATGAGATTCCGCTGGATTTGCAGCATGCTTTTGTTGCAATCGAGGATGAACGCTTTTACGACCACAACGGCATCGACCTGCATGGTATCGGAAGAGCCTTTATCTCCGGTCTGTCAAAGGGCAGATTCAGTGAGGGAGCCAGCACAATAACACAGCAGCTCATCAAGAACAACGTACTGACCAGCTGGACAAGCGAAACTTCCTTTGTAGAAAAGCTTCAGAGAAAGATTCAGGAGCAGTACCTTGCCCTTGAGCTCGAAAAGCAGGTAAACGACAAGGACTGGATTCTTGAAAACTACATGAATTCGGTCAATCTGGGAGCAAATACCCTCGGTGTGCAGGCCGCATCCAAGAAGTACTTTAACAAGGATGTCTCAGAGCTCACGCTTTCTGAAGCATCTGTCATCGCAGGTATCACTCAGAATCCATCCGGCTACAACCCTATCACACACCCTGACAAAAATGCCAAGAGACGTGAAAAGGTGTTAAATAACATGAAGGATCAGGCTATATCTCCAAGGCGCAATATGATGAGGCCATGGCCGATGATGTCTACTCAAGAATTGCTGAGTACAACACCACAGGCTCAGGCTCTGTGAACACATACTTTATTGATGCGCTCATCGACAACGTGTTCGACGATCTCACAGCCGCCGGTTACTCTGAGACAGAAGCCTACAAGCTGATTTACAAGGGCGGACTGACTATCAAATCGACCCAGGACCTTACTATGCAGACTATATGCGACGAGGAGGCAAACAATCCATCCAACTATCCGTCCGACGCAAAGTATTCGTTCCAGCTTTCCTTCGAAGTAAAAAAGGCAGACGGTTCATACAAGACCTACACGAACCAAACCATGCTCTCTTTTTATAAGAAGAAAACCAACAATGATGATTTCAGCATCAACTACTCAAGCCCTGATGAATGCAATGCAGCTATTGCACAGTACGAGCAGGATGTACTTGAGGAGGGCGATTCAATTGTGGAGGGTTCTGAAGCTGTCAATATCACGCTGGAGCCGCAGGTTGCCATGACAGTCATCGACCAGAGCACCGGTGAAGTAAAGGCACTGGTAGGCGGTCGCGGTGACAAATCCGGCAACAGAACATGGAACAGAGCCACAGATACATGCAGACAGCCCGGCTCTACCTTCAAGATAATCGGCTGCTATGCTGCTGCTCTCGATGCAGGCGGCAAAACACTTGCATCCGTGCAGGATGATGCACCGTTTACAGTAGGTTCAAAAACCTTTAACAACTATGACAAATCTTTCGGAGGCTTTACCTCCATCCGATGGGCAATAACAAAGTCCATCAATATTGTAACAGTCAAAACCTTACAGGATATCGGGGTTGAGCTCGGTTACAAATATGCGGAGGATTTCGGTATTTCAACTCTCACCGATTCCGACAAAAACCTGTCACTGGCGCTCGGCGGACTGACAAAGGGTGTCACAAACCTTGAGCTCACAGGTGCATATGCTACTATAGCCAACGGCGGAGTATACTTAGAGCCAAAGTTCTACACTCAGGTTCTTGACCACGATGGCAATGTATTACTTGACAAGACCACTACACAGGACACACGTACTGTAATCAAGGATACTACGGCATGGCTTCTTACAGATGCCATGAAGGATGTTCTGACACAGGGAACCGGAAAGCTGGCGCGCTTTGACAGCCAGATAGCCCAGGCGGGTAAATCCGGTACCACAACCAGCAACCGCGACTGCCTGTGGGCAGGCTACACACCATACTACACATGTGTCGTATGGGGCGGCTATGATGACAACTCAAAACAGTCCGGCAAGCTCACATCCTACCCTAAGAATATATGGAGGAATGCCATGAGCAGAATCCATGAAGGACTTGAAACCAAAGACTTTGTACAGCCGGATGGTATAACAAATACCACGGTATGCAGCAAATCAGGACTTGTTCCTTTAGAGGGAACATGTGACAATGATCCTCGAGGATCAATGCTGACAACCGAATATTTTGATACGGACACTGTGCCGACAGACAGCTGCGACCATCATGTTGCACTTGAGATTTGTGCCGATTCGGGAGCCATTGCCGGTCCGTATTGTCCGAATAAAACATCAAAGGTATTTATAACAGGCGCTGTATCAGGCAGCCTGAGTATGAATTCATGGCAGATGATACGTTCATGAATACCGTATGTACATTACATGATGCAACATCGCTGATTAACAGCTCACCAACCACCACGGATCCTACCAATTCCGGTACTACACCGGGCAGTACTGACGGCACTGCGGCTGGAGCACAGACAGGTGGGGCTGGAACTGGTACCGGTGCTGGCTCAGGTGCTGGTACTGGCACTGGCGGTTCCGGAGCCGGTGCTTCCGGTACCGGTGGCTCAGGTTCAGGTGGTACTGATACCGGCAGCTCCGGTTCATCCGGTAACACTCATCGTTAACCATTACGATTCACAACTTAATTATCTAAAGCAAAACCCCCAAGGATCATATCCTCGGGGGTTTTTGTTGATGTATATATGCTAAGGGGATTAGATAATAATTTGCATTACTCTACATCCTGTAATGCCTCAATTCCTTCCTCGCCTGTACGAACCTTGACAACCTGTGCCACGTCGTAAACGAAGATCTTGCCATCTCCGATATGTCCGGTGTAGAGAGTCTTCTTAGCAGTCTCAATAACCTTTTCTACCGGAATCTTGCCAACGATTACCTCAACCTTAACCTTTGGAAGTAATGTCGCATCAAGCTCAGCTCCACGGTATTTCTCGCCGGCACCCTTCTGGATACCGCAGCCCATAACCTGTGTCACTGTCATTCCTGTTACACCTAAGTCATTCATAGCCTTACGAAGCTTGTCGTACTTTGTAAGCTTTGAAATAATAACAACCTTGTGGATACCGCTTGCTGAAGCCGGTGTTGTTGCATTTACAACAGGCACTGCTGCATCCTTCTTTGCCTGAGAAGCTGTTGCATACTCAGAAGAACCAAGGTCTGTATTTTCATTGACATCCATAACATCACCTGATACATCCATGATAGCAAATCCTGCGTATGCTGATGGAAGACCATGCTCTGTTGGGTCAAGTCCGATGATTTCCTCTTCCTCTGAAACTCTAAGTCCCAGTGTAGCCTTGATAACAAGGAATACGATTGTAATAGTAACTACTGTCCATGCTGCAACAGAAACAAAGCCTGTGAGCTGGAGTCCTAAAAGCTTAAATCCACCGCCGTAGAAAAGTCCTACGAGCTCGTTGCCCTTTGAATCAGCGATTGAATATCCCGGAGCACTGTTTGTGGCAAAAAGTCCAACAGCGATTGTTCCCCAGATACCATTCATCATATGTACTGCGACAGCACCTACAGGATCATCCACACGAAGTACATAGTCAAGGAACCATACACCGAAGCAGACAAGAAGTCCTGCTACGGAACCGATAATGATAGCACCGAGTGCATCTGTTACATCACATCCTGCTGTGATAGCTACAAGTCCTGCAAGTGAAGCATTCAGACACATTGACACATCAGGCTTGCCATATTTGAGCCATGTGAAAATCATACATACTACCGTTGCAAGTGCAGGTGCGATTGTTGTTGTTACAAAAATAGAACCAAGCTGCTCTACTGATTTTGCTGCTGCACCGTTGAATCCATACCAGCCAAGCCAGAGAATGAATACACCGAGTGCACCGATTGTGATGTTATGTCCCGGAATAGCGTTTACTTTTGTAATCTTTCCGTTTTTATCCTTTGTAAACTTTCCGATACGAGGTCCAAGAATTGTAGCTCCTACAAGAGCACTGATACCACCAACCATGTGGATGGCACATGAACCTGCGAAATCATGGAAGCCAATCTGTGAAAGCCAGCCACCGCCCCAGATCCAGTGAGCCTCGATTGGGTAAATAAGTGCTGAAATAACTCCTGAATAAACACAGTAGGAAATAAATTTTGTTCTCTCAGCCATAGCTCCTGATACGATAGTTGCTGTTGTCGCACAGAAAACCAGGTTGAATACAAAGTTTGACCAGTCAAAATCTTTGTAAGATGTAAAGATGTCAAATCCCGGTTTACCGATGAAACCAAGAACATCTTCACCTAATAAAAGTGAAAAACCAATCAGTATGAATACAACTGTACCAATACAGAAATCCATCAGGTTTTTCATAAGGATGTTACCGGTATTCTTTGCTCTGGTAAAACCTGCTTCTACCATAGCAAAACCTGCCTGCATCCAGAATACCAATGCTGCTCCAATAAGGAACCAGACTCCGAAAATTACTCCACTAATCTCTTCTGTCATAGTAATGTCCTCTCTTTCCTGTTTCTTCTTTCATTTTTTCATTTTATCGAAAATAAAATTTATAAAAAAACAGAGACACTTCACCAATTTCCACAGCTTCGTGGTTCAGCAAAATGTCTCCATTTTATTATTATGTTAAATTAAATCATATATGCCGCTCTAAACAGCTTTCCGCAAGCTTTGGGTCTTAAACTACAAGGATTAAACCTCGAAAATTAAATCGCCGTATGATGGCATTGGCCACATCTCTTTGTCGACAATCATCTCAAGCTCATCAACCGGAGTACGAAGAGCATCCATAGCAGTCTTTACAACATCTCTGTAGTAAACAGCCTGCTCTCTGCCCTCTTCCATAGCACCGGCCTTTGCTGTCTCATCCTTAAGCTTTGCAAGTGCAACCTGTGCATCTGAGAGAAGAGCTGAGCTCTCTGTAAGAAGCTCTGACTGAACAGATACATCTGCATCAGCAACTGCACTCTTAACTGAGTTAACTGACTGTGCAAGTGATGTAATATACTTGATAACTGCAGGAATAATCTGCTTTCCGGCAATATCAATCATAGCCTTTGCTTCTATATTAATAGTCTTTGCATATGTCTCATACTCGATCTCGGCACGGCTCTCAAGCTCTGTCTTTGTAAATACACCGAACTTCTCGAATGCTGCAACTGACTCAGGAGCAACGTATGCAGGAATTGCATCTACCATAGACTTGATGTTTGGAAGTCCACGTCTCTCTGCCTCAGCTACCCACTCATCTGAGTATCCGTTTCCGTTGAATACGATTCTCTGGTGCTCTACTGCGTAATCCTTGATGAGATCATGTACAGCGAGGTCAAAGTTGTCTGCCTTCTCAAGTATATCACAAGCATCTGAGAATGCCTCAGCAACGATTGTGTTGAGCACGATGTTGGCCTGTGCAACAGAATCCTGTGAACCAACCATACGGAACTCGAACTTGTTTCCTGTGAATGCGAATGGTGATGTACGGTTACGGTCTGTAGCATCCTTCATGAAATCAGGAATTGTCTTAACACCGGTCTCAAGCTTCTCACCCTTTAAGCTGTGTGTAGCTGTACCTGTTGCGATAAGCTGGTTCAATACGTCTCCAAGCTGGTCTCCAAGGTAGATAGAAAGGATTGCAGGTGGTGCCTCGTTAGCTCCAAGTCTGTGATCGTTTCCTACATCTGCTGCTGCCGCACGAAGAAGTGCTGCATGCTCGTCGATTGCCTTTAACATACATGTGAGTACAAGTAAGAACTGTACATTGTCATGTGGTGTCTTGCCAGGCTCAAGCATGTTGATACCATCATCTGTTGTGATTGACCAGTTGTCATGCTTTCCTGAACCGTTAACTCCTGCGAATGGCTTCTCATGAAGTAAGCACTGGAGTCCGTGACGGCCTGCCACCTTCTTAAGTGTCTCCATGATGAGCTGGTTGTGGTCAACAGCTACGTTGCACTCAGCATAGATAGGTGCAAGCTCGTGCTGTGCAGGTGCTACCTCGTTGTGCTGTGTCTTGGCTGAAACACCAAGCTTCCAGAGCTCCTTGTTTACATCTCTCATGTAAGCTGCAATTCTCTCACGGATAGCTCCGAAATAATGATCATCCATCTCCTGTCCCTTTGGAGGCATAGCTCCGAAAAGTGTACGTCCTGTGAAGATAAGATCCTTTCTCTGTAAATACTTCTCACGGTCTACGATGAAGTACTCCTGCTCAGGTCCGACAGAAGGTGTAACCTTCTTTGATGTTGTATTTCCGAATAATCTAAGAAGTCTCAGTGCCTGATCGTTGATTGCTTCCATTGATCTAAGAAGAGGTGTCTTCTGATCAAGAGCCTCGCCTGTATATGAACAGAAGGCTGTTGGAATGCAAAGTGTTGCGCCTGCTGCATCCTGTCTTACAAATGCAGGTGATGTACAATCCCAGGCTGTATATCCTCTTGCCTCAAATGTAGCACGAAGACCACCTGATGGGAAAGATGAAGCATCCGGCTCACCCTTTATTAACTCTTTTCCTGAAAAGCTCATAAGTACTTTTCCGTTTGGCATTGGAGAAGTGATAAATGAATCATGCTTCTCAGCAGTAACGCCTGTAAGTGGCTGGAACCAATGTGTATAGTGTGTTGCACCCTTCTCAATGGCCCATTCCTTCATCTCGTGTGCGATAACATCAGCAGTCTCGAGATCAAGCTCCTTTCCTTCGTCCATAACCTCATGGAGCTTCTTGTAAACCTTCTTTGGAAGACGCTCCTGCATAACTGCATCGTTAAATACGTTCTCTCCAAAGATGTCTGCTACGTTGAAATATTCCTGTTCGCTCATATCTTACATCCTTTCTGTTCATCAATCCCCTTGAGTGAATTGTTATTTTCAAATAATGTTTAAACAGCTGCACAACATATAAACTCGAATATTCTTGTTTTATGCCGGACTTCTTAGTTTATTAAAAAAGAGGGCACTCCATCTATGGTGGAACGCCTCGTTCATTTCGCTTAACATTATTTCTGAAATTAAGATACTCCTTTGAGTATCAAAAATCAAGCGTTTATGTTAAAAAAGTTAAGTTTTATAAAATTTTACTACAAGATATAAATATTTTGTAAAGTAGTATGTGCAAAAATACTAAATTGCAATAATA
>ENA-OQCN01000053-OQCN01000053.1-human-gut-metagenome-genome-assembly--contig:-NODE-53-length-48427-cov-6.514058_pt1 | contig 48427 bp, 57 predicted proteins | sample MGYA00242497_ERZ504576 | MGnify/ENA primary metagenome ERZ504576 (study PRJEB26092, sample SAMD00036296) | human gut metagenome | host: Homo sapiens | study: EMG produced TPA metagenomics assembly of...
TCTGCTTCGAAGGGATACCTCAAACGTTTTTTCCCTGCTCCAGTCCTTCGTATACGGTATCGGTCTGGTCTCCGTTTGTTACGATCGTATCATTTCCCAGAACGCGTACCGGTGCGTAGATGATCAGGCTCGGATCTTCCAGCTTCGACGGATCAAACGCCTGTGTGCGGATTCCCTCACCCTCCTCAACAAAGACACGGTTGCGGCTGTTCTGGCTTCTGCCCATAATAAAGTATCCGGCAACGGCTTTTGTGCCGTCTTTGGATCTGCCGATCACAATTCCTCTTCCTGGATATGCATTTCCTTTTAATTCCTGTTCCAGTGATACTTTTTTCATCTTCTGATCTCCTTTTCAAGGTGGCTGGAATGGGATTTTCTGTTTTTGGATAAAAAAACAGACCCACTCCCCCAAGCATTCTTCTGCCCAGACGGTCGGCCTCTTCTCACGCTATACTCCCTGTGGTCATTTCCACTTCCGTCAGTCGTATAACTGCCTTTACCTTAACATGGAAAATCCCGCCTGTCAAGGGACACGGCGGGATTTTCTTAAAATAAAATTTTCAGAATGCACGAAGACAGCTCCGGTAAACGCCCCGGTGGATTCTGCAAATGTGTGGGTGAACGTCAACTTAGAACCCCTCTCTGTGACGCTCTTTTCGCAGTTCATAGCGGCGTTTTCCGCCCTCCCACTCGGCCTCCTGCTCCGGGGATTCCAGAATCAGGCCCGGGACGGGAAGTGCGCGGCCGTTCTCGTCGATGGCCACCATCACCACGTAGGCACGGTTGATCATTTTCCGAATGCCGGTCGCAAGCTCTTCCACGTACGTGTCGACGCGCACCTCCATTGAGGTGCGTCCGACATACGTCACTCTTCCGACCAGTACGACGGTGTCGTTCAGAAAAGCAGGATGCTTGAAGTTCAGATTGTCGATGCACGCGGTGGTGATTTCGTGGCCGCAGTGGCGGCGTCCCACCAGACCGGCAAGCTCATCGATCCACGCGACCAGCTGGCCGCCGAACAGACGGCCATAGCCGTTGATATGGCGGTGCATCAGAAGATACGACTGCTCTGTCTCAGAATCTTTTACGCGTTTCTTTGCCATTTCTTCCATTTTACCAATACGCTCCTTTTCACATCCTGTTTTTTGTATCTTTATACGTTCGCAAGCGCCTGATCAAGGTCTGCAATGATATCGTTCACATCCTCAATGCCGACCGACAGACGGATCAGATCCGGCAGAACACCGGCTTCGATGAGCTGCTGATCGTTCAGCTGGCGGTGGGTATGGCTTGCCGGGTGCAGAACGCAGCTTCTTGCATCGGCAACGTGTGTTACAATTGCTACCATTTTCAGGCCGTTCGTAAAACGCATCGCACCGTCTCTTCCGCCCTTCGGTCCGAAGCAGAGAACGCCGCACGTTCCGTTCGGCATATATTTTTCTGCCAGTGCATGGTATTTGCTGTCTGCAAGGCCTGCGTACTCAACCCACGCTACCTTCGGATGATTTTTCAGGAACTCTGCACTTTCTCGGCATTTCTGCAGTGGCGCTCCACGCGCAGGTGCAGGGTCTCCAGACCGACATTCGTCAGGAATGCATTCTGCGGGGACTGGCACGCTCCCATATCACGCATCAGCTGTGCGGTTGCTTTTGTGATATACGCTTTTTTACCGAATTTCTGCGTATAAATCACGCCGTGGTACGATTCGTCCGGTGTAGTAAGGCCCGGGAATTTGTCTGCATGCGCATCCCAGTCGAAGTTTCCGGAATCGACAATCGCTCCGCCGAGCGCCATTGCATGGCCGTCCATGTATTTTGTGGTGGAATGGGTGACAATATCTACACCGAACTCGAACGGACGGCAGTTGATCGGGGTTGCAAAGGTGTTGTCGCAGATCATCGGAACGCCGTGCTCATGTGCAAGTTTAACAAACTTGTCAATGTCAAGTACAACACCTGCCGGGTTGGAAATCGTCTCGGCAAAGACAGCTTTGGTGTTCGGCTGGAATGCTTTTTCCAGCTCATCTGCCGGCGCATCCTGGTCCACGAGGGTAGTCTCGATGCCGAATCGTTTTAAGGTAACGGCGAGCAGGTTGGAGGTTCCTCCATAAACCTTTGCCGCGCAGACAACGTGGTCGCCTGCCTCACAGATGTTGGTAACAGCAAGCATCGTTGCCGCCTGGCCGGAAGATGTGAGCATGGCTGCCACGCCGCCCTCCAGATCGCAGATTTTCTGTGCTACGACGTCGTTCGTCGGGTTCTGCAGACGGGAATAGAAATATCCCTCTTCCTCCAGATCGAACAGTTTTCCCATTTCCTCGCTGGTTGCATATTTGAATGTTGTGCTCTGGTAAATCGGAAGTACACGCGGCTCACCGTTTTTCGGCTGCCATCCTCCCTGTACACAGATTGTGTCCTGGCTGTATCCCATAATTTTTCTCCCTTCTGTAAGTGAAACCGGTCCACCGGGCCGATTTCTGCTGTGCTCAGCGCCATAATAATACCCCCACCGGGATGCCCGGGCGAGGGTATCACTTTTTCCTATTATAACTCTGTTTGTTCTTTCCTGCAACTATATGCGCACAGATTTAGGAGAGATATTCATCCACATATTTCTGGATATTGGAAGCATTCACAATCTTCTGCGCCTGGCCGTCCTCCACAACGAGAAGAGTCGGTGCCTGCATGATGCCGTACTGTGCGGCAAGATCCGGGTGACGCTCTGCGTCGATCACCTCATACTGCTCCTCGGCGAGCATTTCTTTTGCCATTTTGCAGTTCGGCAGGTGCTTGTCGTGAACAGGTACATGCCGTCTTCCTCGATTTTATCTGCTGCTGCAGCGGCTTTCGGCTCTTCTTTTCCAGCGGCCTGCTCTGCCAGTTTCTCTGCTGCGCCGTACGATTTCATTTTCTGCTCCGGCGATTTGGAGTGGATGATATCATATACAGTTCTGTTCTTGTACTCCTGGCGTTTTCCGTCGTTCCAGTTCTTGACCGGACGGTAATATCCCGTGATACGGCTGTAAACCTCTGCCTCTTTTCCACAGATCGGACATGTAAAATGCTCGCCGGCGAGATAGCCGTCGTTCGCACAAACAGAATACGTCGGGGACAGCGTGTAGTACGGCAGTTTGTAGTTCTCTGCAATCTTCCGCACAAGGGAAGCTGCTGCTTTCCAGTCCGGCAGTTTTTCGCCAAGGAACGCATGGAATACAGTTCCGAAGTGTACAGCGTCTGCAGATCATCCTGAATATCAAGCGCAGAGAAAATATCCTCGGTATAGTCCACCGGCAGATGGGAGCTGTTGGTGTAGTACGGGGTATCTCCCTCATGGCCTGCGGTCTTGATATCCGGCCATTTTGCACGGTCGTGTTTTGCCAGACGGTATGCGGTCGACTCCGCCGGAGTTGCCTCAAGGTTGTACAGATCGCCGTACTCCTCCTGGTAATCAGAAAGACGCTCTCTCATATGGTTCAGAACTTCTTTCGTAAACTGCTGTGTCTTCGGATCCTCCAGACCCTTTCCGAGCCATGCGGCATTTAAGCCGGCCTCGTTCATACCGATCAGACCGATGGTTGAGAAGTGGTTCTCAAACGTTCCAAGGTACCGTTTCGTATATGGATACAGTCCCTCGTCCAGAAGGCGGGTAATGACCTCACGTTTCGTCTTTAACGAACGTGCGGCAATATCCATCATATGATCGAGACGGCGGTAGAACTCTTTCTCATCTTTGGACTGATATGCGATACGCGGCATATTGATGGTGACAACGCCGACCGATCCGGTGCTCTCGCCGGAACCGAAGAATCCGCCGGTTTTCTTTCGAAGCTCACGCAGATCCAGGCGGAGACGGCAGCACATGGAGCGCACGTCGCTTGGTTTCATATCGCTGTTGATGTAGTTGGAGAAGTACGGGGTACCGTATTTTGCAGTCATTTCGAACAGCAGACGGTTATTCTCCGTATCGGACCAGTCAAAATCGGATGTGATGGAGTAGGTCGGGATCGGGTACTGGAAGCCTCTTCCGTTGGCATCTCCCTCGATCATCGTCTCGATGAACGCTTTGTTGACCATATCCATCTCTTTTTTACAGTCTTTGTACTTGAAGTCCATCTCCTTGCCGCCGACGATCGCCGGAAGCTCCGCGAGGTCATCCGGTACGGTCCAGTCGAGTGTGATGTTGGAGAACGGTGCCTGGCTTCCCCAGCGGCTCGGTGTGTTGACGCCGTAGATAAACGCCTCGATGCACTTCTTCACTTCGCCGTAGCTTAAGTTGTCCACTTTGACGAACGGCGCCAGATACGTATCAAATGAAGAAAATGCCTGCGCACCTGCCCACTCGTTCTGCATAATGCCGAGGAAGTTGACCATCTGGTTGCACAGAACCGAAAGATGTCTTGCCGGAGAAGAAGTAATCTTTCCGTTGATGCCGCCAAGTCCTTCTTTGATGAGCTGTTTTAACGACCATCCTGCACAGTAGCCGGTCAGCATCGACAGGTCGTGGATGTGAATATCCGCGTTGCGGTGTGCCTCGGCGATCTCGTCATCATAAATCTCTGATAACCAGTAGTTGGCTGTGATCGCGCCGGAATTGCTTAAGATCAGACCGCCGACAGAATACGTTACGGTCGAGTTCTCTTTGACACGCCAGTCCTCTACTTTTACGTAGCTGTCCACGATCTCTTTGTAGTCTACGATCGTCGATTTCATGTTGCGGATTTTTTCCCTCTGCTTGCGGTACAGAATGTAAGCTTTTGCCACTTCTGCGTAGCCGCACTGGATCAGCACGTTCTCCACGCTGTCCTGAATTGCCTCCACTGAAATTTTTCCGTCTTTGATCTTGGACTGAAAGTCCGCTGTTACGCGCAGTGCCAGCATCTGAAGCATGTCATCGCTGAACTGCATATCTTTTGCGCCGAATGCTTTTCCAATCGCATCGGTAATCTTTTTCATCTGGAACTCTGCAATCGTTCCGTCTCTCTTTTCTACCTGAAACATGGAATCCCTCCTGTTAATTCAACCGTTTCTGCAAGGCCTTTTTAAGGTTCCACTCTTTGCAGTGTCTGAACCATATGATAGCAGAGCATGTTTCTCCCGTCAATAGTAAAAAGTACCATATCTAGTGTAAAATTTTCTAACATCACTAGATATGGTACTTTTACTTGTGTTCTGTCTCTTCCATTTTTCGGCGCTGTACGGCGCTTAAAGGGATGTACTGCCGTTTTTAAGCCCGCTTGCCATACCTCTATACCCTCGGATAGATATCCTTCGGTACATAGGCTTTTACGCGGATGCCTTCCGGCAGATATTCTTCTTCGAGCAGAATTCCGTATCCGCGGATCAGTGAAATCGTTCCCGCCTTATCGTACGGATAGAGGCGCTCGATATAGATTTTTCCCTCCATCATCCACGAGGAGAGTAAATTTTTGAGGTCTTCGAGTCCCTGTCCTGTTTTGGCAGAGACCGCAAGGCTCGCGTCTGCCCGGAAATCTTTTACAACCATCGGGGCGAGAAGCTTATCCTGCTTGTTCAGCAGGGTGACGATCTTTTTGTCCTCAACTTTCAGTTCCCGCAGCGTATCGTACACGACCTGCATCTGCAGCTCCATCTGCGGATTTGACGTATCCACAACGTGGAGAATATAGTCGGCATACCGTGCTTCCTCCAGCGTACTGCGGAATGCATCGATCAGATGATGTGGTAGCTTATTGATAAATCCAACCGTATCGGTCAGCAGGATTTCCTGTCCATCCGGAAGGGTCAGTGACCGCGTCGTCGTATCCAGCGTGGAAAACAGCATTGCATCTGCCAGAATTTCCGATCCTGTCAGTGCATTTAAAAGACTGCTTTTTCCCGCTGACGTATAGCCTACGAGCGCGCTACCGGGATTTTGGAACGTTTTCTGCCTTCACGAAGGAGCTCTCTGTGCTGGCGTACTTCCTCAAGCTCACGTTTTAACTGCGTAATACGCGTGCGGATCAGGCGCCGGTCGGTTTCCAGCTTTTTCTCTCCCGGTCCTCTCGTACCGATTCCGCCGCCGAGACGGGAAAGCGATGTGCCAAGCCGGAAAGTCGGGACGCACGGTACTTTAACTGGGCCAGCTCAACCTGGATTTTACCCTCGCTGCTCACGGCGCGCGCCGCAAAGATATCCAGGATCAAAAGCGTACGGTCCATGATCTTGCATTCCAGTGCTTCCTCCAGCCCTTTTAACTGGATCGAGGAGAGCTCATCGTCGCAGATGATGCCCGTCGCATCGCAGGCGCGCACCAGAATTTTCAATTCCTCTAATTTTCCTTTTCCGATGTACGTTCCCGGATGAATGGCCTCCCGCACCTGCACCAGGCGGCCCTCCACCTTCGCACCGGCGGTGCTGGCCAGTTCCGCCAGCTCGTCGAGCGATTCTTCTGCGTTTGCGCCGCCGTTTTCCTGTACGCCGACCAGAATCACGCGCTCCTGTTCTTCTCTTAAATCAAACAATCCAACTTCCTCCGTCTGTTATCGGTTCTGGAGAAACGTATTTTCCCGCTGCGCCGCGGTGTTTTCCGGGTATGCTGCCAGAAAATCCGCCATCAGCGACTTCGCGGTATCAAAATCCGCCCGTTTTTCATAGGATACAATCTGGTTGAACAGCAGATTTTCCCGGTCGGAATCCTCTGCCGTTTTGAGTCCTTCCTCGATATACGAGAGTGCACTGTCCGTGTCGTTTTCCGCAAGTGCGCAGAGCGCCAGCCCGTTGTTTGCTGCCGCCGCAAAGCCATCTGTCGAAAGATACGAAGAAAACAGTGCTTTCGCCTCGTCGTTCTGACCATTGGAAAGGTAAACCTCGCCGAGCATTTCCATCGCCGCGCTGCTGCCGTCCTTCATTGCCTTCGAGAACGCTTTGACCGCCTCGTCCTGCTCCTCCAGATAGTAGTATGCGCAGCCGATGTTATAATAATCCTCGGTCGTTTTCGGCTCAATCTTCACTGCCGCTTCGAGGTAACGGTCTCCGTCCGCCTTCATGCTGCTCTCCTGATACAGCTCGTAAATGTCAAGGCAGAGCTGATAGCTCTCCTTCGTCTCCACTGCCGCATCAAAATCCACCTTCGCCTGCTCGTAATTCTTCTGCAGGAAGTACGCGCGTCCCCTAAGGAACAGCGCATCGGCATCGGCCTTTTCTTCCTGAATATTGGTGCAGATCTCAATGGCTCCATCCAGATCTCCGGCCTGTACGCAGGTTTCCGCCTCGTAATACATGACATCGCGCGAAAACTCCGCGTCTTTGTGCTTCATGCTCGAAAGACTGCTCTTGAAAGCCTCTTTTGCCTTGTCATACTCCTGGCTTTTCAGATAAGCGATGCCGAGCGACCGGTAGCTCTCCGCCAGTCGGTCGCCTGCCTTTACGGCTCCCTCCAGCATCGCAATCGACGTTACGTAGTCCTTCTGTTCGAGCGCCTCGATGCCCTTTTTATAAAGCTTTGAATTTTTATTTTCACAGCCGCCAAGCACCATTGCCGCCGCCAGAAAAAAGATTACCAGTCTTTTTTTCATTCTGTCACAAGTCCTTCTTTATGCATCACAGAAACAACCTGGTCTACGTATTTTGCACACGTTGCGTCGTCCGGTGCTTCCACCATGACACGGATCACCGGCTCGGTGCCGCTCTCTCTTACGAGGATGCGTCCGTCATCGCCCAGGGCCTCTGCTACGTCTTCTACTGCTTTCTGTACTGCCGGGTTGGCCTTTGCAGCTGCTTTGTTTGCCACGCGGACATTCTTTAAGAGCTGCGGGTAAATCACTACCTCGGCTGTCAGGGTGCTGAGCGGGAGTTTCTTATCTATCAGCACTTCCATCACCATCAGGGAGGTCAGGATTCCGTCACCGGTCGTCGCGTGCTTGCTGAAAATGATGTGGCCGGACTGCTCTCCGCCGAGAGAATAGCCGTTTGCCATCATGTTCTCGCACACGTATTTGTCGCCGACTGCCGTCTTCTCATACCGGATACCGGCGCGGTCACACGCTTTGTAAAGACCGAGGTTTGACATGATCGTGGTCACAATCGTATCTCCGTTTAACTGGCCTTTTTCTTTTAAGTATTTACCGCAGACATACATGATCAGGTCTCCGTCTACCACATTTCCCAGCTCATCGACAGCGATGCAGCGGTCTGCGTCTCCGTCGTAGGCAAATCCGACATCGAGGTGTTTCTCTCTTACATATTTCTGAAGCTCTTCGATGTGGGTGGAACCACAGCCGCAGTTGATGTTTGTTCCGTCCGGCTCGTTGTGGATCACATATGTCTTGGCGCCGATGGCATCAAACACGCTCTTGGCTACGGAAGAGGCACTTCCGTTGGAGCAGTCGAGTCCGACTCTCATGTTTTTAAAGGATTTTGTCGGAATCGAGATCAGGTGTCCAATGTAGCGGTTCCTTCCGGCTGCAAAATCCACGGTGCGTCCGATGTCTTCTCTCGTTGCGAACGGGATCTTCGGTGTTCCGTCGTCGATGTAGGCTTCGATCTGCGCTTCGATGTCGGCTTCCAGTTTCTGTCCCAGGCCGTTGATGACTTTGATTCCGTTGTCATAGAACGGGTTGTGGCTGGCGGAGATCATAATTCCGCAGTCAAAGTTTTCGGTACGGACAACATAGGAAACGCTCGGGGTGGTCGTTACATGCAGCAGATAAGCGTCTGCTCCCGATGCGGTCAGTCCTGCTACCAGCGAATATTCGAACATGTAGCTGGAGCGTCTGGTGTCTTTTCCAATGACGATCTGTGCTTTGTGGTCTTTTCCGAAATACCATCCGAGGAATCTTCCCACTTTATATGCATGCTCAACCGTCAGATCAATGTTTGCTTCTCCGCGAAATCCATCTGTTCCAAAATATTTACCCATGGTATGCTCCTTTCCCCTTTCGGGCAGAAAGCGTGTCTGAAATTTTTTGCAATCATTCAAACACGCTTTTCTGGTTATTCACTCAAATAATAAAATATCGTAATTAGTCGTACAGCTTCTCGCTGTATACGCCGTCCGCAATCAGTTTACGGAATGCTTCTGTTACGGAAGCTTTGTCTTCCTGATACGTTACGCCGAACCACTCTGCGTCGGTCGGAAGAACTTTTACTTCTGCTTTTCCTGCGTGCAGCAGCTCGTCGATGTAGATCGGAAGGAGGTACTCGCCTTTTACATCTCCCTCTTTCTGTGCAGAAAGGAATTCAACAAAGCCTTTCTCCAGAAGATCAATGAACTCCGGCTGCAGTCCCCACATGTTCATGGAAACAAGGGAGTTTTTGTCGATCGGATCAACCGTTCCGTCTTCTTTTTCAACGCCTGCGCCCTCTGCGGTCTTTACGATGTTTTTCGTCTCGTTGACACCGGTCAGGTTTCCGTTTTCATCAACGACGCAGACACCTCTTGTAACACCGCCGTTGTCACTTAAGGTGTTTCCAAGCACGAATCCTGCCATGGAGATCGGCATAACTTCATCCACATCATGCTCCTGTACGAGGTAGTCGTGCAGTTTTACGAACGGATCTTTTCCGTAATAGTCATCAGCATTGATAACAGCAAACGGCTCTTTTACAAGACCTTTGCAGGCAAGAACGGCCTGGCCGGTTCCCCACGGTTTGGTACGGCCTTCCGGTTTTGCAAAGCCTGCCGGCAGATCATCGAGCTCCTGGAATGCATATTCCACCTCTGTGATTTTGCTGATGCGGTTGCCGATGACTTCCTTGAAATCTTTCTCCAGATCCTTGCGGATGATGAAGACTACTTTGTTGAAGCCGGCTTCCAGTGCATCGTGGATGGAATAATCCATGATGATCTCCCCGTTTGGTCCTACTGGCTCAAGCTGTTTGATTCCCTTTCCAAATCTGCTGCCGATTCCGGCTGCCATGATCACAAGTGCTGTTTTCTTCATAGCGTTTTCCCTTTCTCTTTTCCCCTTTTTTCTCTTGTTTATTCTATCAGCAATCGATCCTGTAGACCAATCGTGATTCGCAGCGTTTATTATTATGCTTCTTCCTGCATGCTGCTCAGCTTTGCGGCCTGATCGGCTGCAATCAGACTGTCGATGATTTCATCCAGATCGCCGTTCATGATGGCGTCCAGTTTGTATAAGGTCAGTTTGATTCTGTGATCCGTCACACGTCCTGCGGGAAGTTGTACGTACGGATCTTCTCGGAGCGGTCTCCCGTTCCGACCTGGCTCTTTCGAAGCTCGGCCATCTCATCGTGCTGTTTCTGCTGCTCTAAGTCGTACAGACGGGCACGCAGAATCTTCAGTGCCTTGTCCTTATTCTTTAACTGTGATTTCTCATCCTGGCAGGAAATGACGATGCCGCTCGGGAAGTGGGTCAGACGGACTGCTGAGTCGGTCGTATTGACACACTGGCCGCCGTTTCCGGAAGCACGGAATACATCGAATTTGTAATCTTTCGGGTCGATCTGTACTTCGACGTCGTCCACCTCCGGCATGATCGCTACGGTCATGGTTGAGGTATGGATTCTTCCGCCGGACTCGGTTTCCGGCACACGCTGTACGCGGTGCGTGCCGCTCTCGTACTTCATCCGGGAGTACGCGCCTGCTCCGTTGATCAGAAGTGTTGCGTCTTTAAAGCCGCCGATTCCGTTTTCATCGGCGCTGGTCAGCTCGGTTTTCCAGCCGCGGCTCTCTGCGTATTTGATGTACATACGGCAGATTTCTGCGGTAAAGAGTGCCGCCTCGTCTCCGCCGGCACCTGCGCGGAACTCTACGATAACGTTCTTGTCATCGTTCGGGTCTTTCGGCAGAAGCAGGACTTTGAGTTCCTGCTCCAGCTCCTCTACGCGTTTTTTCGCATCGGAGAGCTCTTCTTTCAGCATTTCACGCATCTCTTCGTCGGATTCCTCCTCGAGAAGCATCAGGCTCTCTTCGATGGTCTGTTTCTGTGTTTTATAGTCCTTATATGCGTCTGCGATCGGCTGGAGTTCTGCCTGCTCCTTCATCAGCTTCTGGAACTTCGCCGCATCGGCAGCGACGTCCGGCTCGCTTAACTGATTCAGTACCTCCTCGAGACGCATGAGGATATCATCAAGTTTATCAAACATAAAATGACTGCTCCTTTTTGCTGTTTTCGTCTGTTTATGATGTCATTATGGTGTCAAAATTAAAATTCATTTCTGTCAGGGTTTTTTGTGCCAGATACCGGTCACCACGCGGTCCAGGCCTGCCAGATCTTTCAGAACCTGTACATCGGCAAAGCCGTTGGTTTCCATCAGCTCCCGCACTTCATCTCCCTGATCGTATCCAATTTCAAAACAGAGCTTTCCGCCCTCTTTTAAATAGCTTCCTGCCTGCTCTGTAATCTTCCGGTAAAAGACAAGACCGTCCGCACTGCCGTCGAGTGCCATCCGCGGCTCATGGTCGCGCACCTCCGGCATCAGCGTTTCAATCACATCCGTGCGGATATACGGCGGATTGCTTGCGATCACATCGAAGGTTCCCTCGATGTTTTCAAATAAGTTGCTCTTTACGAACGATGCCCGTCCGCCCGCCTGTGCGCCGTTCTTTTCCGCAACCTGTAAGCTTTCTCGGAGAGATCCGCGCCGATTCCAGTGCAGTCCTCTCTCGTCACAAGAAGCGATATGAGAATGCATCCCGAACCGGTGCAGAGATCGAGAATCCGTGCATCTTTTGGAAGGCCGCGGAGCGCTTCCTCCACAAGAATCTCGGTGTCCTGCCGCGGAATCAGTACATGCTCATTCACAAAAAAAGGGATTCCGTAGAACCACGCCTCTCCGGTCAGCTGCTGCAGCGGAATGTGTTCGCCGCGCTTTCTGACCAGCGCTTCGTACTGCTCCTGCTGTTCTTTTGGCATTTCATCTTCACTGTGTACAAAGTAGGTGCTGTGGCTGATCCCGCAGACATGCTCCAGTAAAAGCCATGCGTCCTGCCGGGCTTCCTCCACCCCCTGCTTTTGTAAGTACAGAATAGCGGATTCCAGTGCAGATTTCAAGTTTTTTCTATCGTGCACACTCATCGGTCACGGCTCCTCATGTTCTTTCTTTTCGGTTTTGGCCGGGTACGTATAACCAAAGTTTTCGTTCAGGTACGCTCTCCAGTCAAACACAGCCTCCACAGCGGCGATCGCAACCTCTGCCATCTCGGCATCCGGCTCGCGCGTCGTCAGGTGCTGCAGCATCAGGCCCGGTTTACTGATCAGGTTGACCAGTTTATTGTCACTTTTTCCCGCCAGGCGGATAATTTCATACGAAACGCCCGCGATCACCGGAATGAGAAGCAGGCGGATCACAATTTTCAGCACCGGGGAATCGACCCGGATGAACATGAAAAAGATGATGCTGATGACGATGACGTACATAAGAAAGCTCGTTCCGCAGCGCTTGTGCTCCCGGGAACTCTTTAAGACGTTTTCCACGTTCAGTTCCAGACCGTGCTCAACACAGTTGATGCATTTATGCTCGGCGCCGTGGTACATGAACACGCGCTGAATGTCTTCCATACGGGAAATGGCTGCCAGATAGCCGAGGAACAGTGCCACACGCACAAAGGCCTCTGCCACCGCGGTCAGTGTCGTTCCGGCTCCCGCTTTGTGCAGCAGTTCGGACAGGAAGTACGGCACCATCAGAAAGAGAACGACGGCGATGACAACGGAAAATGTGACGGTTCCGTACATCATCAGCTTGTCTGTCTTTTCTTTTTTCGCTTTCTGCTGCTCCTCTTCCTCTTTCGTCGCCGGCTTTTTCTTTTCCTCCTCCTCGTCCTCATAGAACGAAGCGGAGTACATAAGGGAACTCATGCCGACGATCATCGAATCGGCAAAGCTGAAGACACCGCGCAGAATCGGAACTTTTAAGAGCTCCTTGTGCTTCGTCAGCGGCTTGTGCTGCTCTACTTTAACCTCAATCTCCCCGTCCGGCCGGCGTACTGCGACGGAATAGCGGTCCTTGTTCATCATCATGACGCCTTCCATCACGGCCTGGCCGCCAATATTGGATGATTTCATAATTTACGTTTACCTCCTCAAAGGGGATTTTCTGCATCCGTAACGCAAGAACGGGCTGAGATCTTCCAACCTCAGCCCGTTTTTCATCTTGCTTGATTCAATTCTTATTTCATGCCGTATTTCTTGTTGAACTTCTCGATACGTCCACGAGCTGCAGCAGCTTTCTGCTGGCCAGTGTAGAACGGATGGCATTTAGAACAGATCTCAACGTGGATCTCTTTCTTGGTAGAACCTGTTACGAAAGTATTTCCGCAGTTGCAGGTAACAGTTGCCTGATGGTATTCTGGATGGATTCCTTCTCTCATTTTATTCACCTCTTCTTAATATTGTTATCTTCTCAGATTTACTCTGATGATTTCGTATTTCAGGCTGACAAAATCTCATCAACCTTGCACAGCTTTCTCATTGTATCACACAATTTTGAAAATTGCAAGCCTTATACTATTTTTTGTTTCTTTAAAATTTGAATCAGTTCGCCGTTGTTTCTGGTGCGGGCAAACATGTTCAGAATATTTTCCACGGCTTCCTCGGATTTCATGCCGTTTAATGCTTTCCGCATATTGTAAACGGCCTCCTGCTCATCCGGTGTCAGAAGCAGATCTTCTCTTCTTGTTCCCGATTTGGCTATGTCGATGGCCGGGAAGACGCGGCGTTCCTGCAGTTTCCGGTCGAGCACGAGTTCCATGTTTCCGGTGCCTTTGAATTCCTCGTAAACGACATCGTCCATCTTGCTTCCGGTGTCCACAAGCGCCGTTGCAAGAATCGTCAGGCTTCCGCCCTCGCGCATGTTTCTGGCCGCGCCGAAGAACCGTTTCGGCATGTAGAGTGCTGCCGGATCGAGACCGCCGGAAAGGGTACGGCCGCTCGGCGGAACGGTCAGGTTGTAAGCTCTGGCGAGACGTGTGATGCTGTCGATGAAGATCGTAACGTCTTTTTTACTCTCCACAAGACGTTTCGCGCGCTCAATGACCATCTCGGACACGCGTTTGTGGTGCTCCGGCTGCTCATCGAAGGTGGAATAGATGACTTCCACATTCGATCCCTGAATCGCTTCTTTAATGTCGGTGACCTCCTCCGGACGCTCGTCGATCAGAAGGATGATCAGATACATCTCCGGGTTGTTCCGCAGGATGGATTTTGCCGCATCCTTCAAAAGCGTCGTTTTTCCGGCTTTCGGCGGGGAGACGATCATGCCTCGCTGGCCTTTTCCGATCGGACTTACAAGATCCACGATCCGCATCGCCATGCTTCCGCCCGGGCGCTCAAGGCGCAGCCGCTCATCCGGGAAGACCGGTGTCATATCTTCGAAATTGCCGCGGCGCATGATCTGGTCGAGCGGCAGATTGTTGACGCTCTTTAAGTATAAAAGGGCGCTGAATTTTTCGGTTGCGGACTTTACTCTCGTGTTTCCGCGGATGATATCTCCCGTTTTCAGTCCGAAACGGCGGATTTGGGACGGAGAAACGTAGACATCGCTGTCGCCCGGCATATAGTTGTCGGAGCGGATAAATCCAAATCCGTCCGGCATGACCTCGAGGATGCCGCAGGCTCCTGGCCGCTGTCGAGCGTGCTGGTTTCCTGACGCGGTTCCTGTCTCGTCTCTGGTCTTGCTTCCTGACGCAGCGGCTCCTGTCTCATTTCCTGCCCTGCTTCCTGACGCGGCTCCTGTCTTTGCTCTTCCTCACGGTTATTCTGATTATAATTCCGTGGTTCCTGAAATCTACGCTCATTGAAACGCGGCGCTCTTGGACGGTACTCCTGGCGCTCTCCGTTTTCACTGCGCTCTTCCCGGCGGACATACCGCGGTCTCTGGTACGGGCGCGCGGTGCCGTTTTCCGAGGTTTCCCGATTCTGGCGCTCCATACCGTCCTCCCGCTTTTCCTGCGGTTCCTGATTCTGATCCTGTACAGTTTCCGTCTTTTTTTCCTCTTTTAGAACCGCCGGCTCTTCCATGTTTTTCTGGTTTTCTTTCTGATCTTCTTCCAGCATCCGCTCAATCAGCGCTTCTTTCCGCAGGGTGGAAATCCCCTTCATGTTTCTGGATTTTGCCAGCGCTTTCAGCATGCTCAAAGGCAATGACTCATACTTTTCTCTTGTCATACCATTTTTCCTCTATCTATTCTCTATTTGATTTTCGGTTCTGTTTGGAGTTTTTAAGATATTTGATGCGCGAATATTTTTGCTGCAATTATTTAGAATCTGATTTTTGTCATTTTACTGCTGTGGATTTTTCTGCGGTTAGTGGGACTCGAACCCACACGCCGAAAGGCACAGGAACCTAAATCCTGCACGTCTGCCAATTCCGTCATAACCGCATATTATTTTTCAAAAAAGAAAAACCCCATAGAAAACCTCCATGGGCGTTTTCTATGGGTTATTTAGTGAAGCATCGGGGATTCGAACCCCGGACAACTTGATTAAAAGTCAAGTGCTCTACCGACTGAGCTAATGCTCCGTATACTTTTGCATCCAACTGGGCTAGCTGGATTCGAACCAGCGAATGCAGCAGTCAAAGTGCTGTGCCTTACCGCTTGGCGATAGCCAATGTTTCGCCTTGCTGGCAGGGTGGATAAAGGGATTCGAACCCTTGGCCTCCAGAGCCACAATCTGGCGCGCTAACCAACTGCGCTATACCCACCATAATTACGACTTACAGTCTTTTTCACTATTTAATTTTAGTGAAGCGTGCTTGGAGGGATTCGAACCCCCGACCCACGGCTTAGAAGGCCGTTGCTCTATCCAACTGAGCTACAAGCACACAGCTTCTACAAAATTGTAGCAGCAAGCGGGTGATGGGAATCGAACCCACGTATCCAGCTTGGAAGGCTGGTGTTCTACCATTGAACTACACCCGCACGACATCGGGGTGACAGGATTCGAACCTGCGACCTCCTGGTCCCAAACCAGCGCTCTAGCCAAGCTGAGCCACACCCCGTAAACAAGGTTTCCCGATTTGCGTTTAACCCTTTCGCGCTCGACGCAAGATTTATTATATTACATTGTTTTCGGTTTGTCAACACTTTTTTCATTTTTTTCAAAATATTTTTTGTGTTGTTTTGTTCTCACCGGACAACAAAGAGATCTTATCATATCTTTTCTCATCTGTCAACACCTAAATTGTATTTTTTTGACAAACTTTTTAAGGATTAGTCAGAACCTGCTCCGGTACTACCCTGTTTTCTTTGGAATAGTCATGTTAGTTGCGATAATTCATTCGATTTTGGGCTGTTTTCCGCCCTTTTTCGACCCGTTTTTTAATCCAGATACTTGATTTCCACCGAAAGCTCATGCTCTTCGTTGATCGTCAGCATGGCATAGCTTGGTTTTCTTCCCATCTGACGCGGATACGTGAGGCTGCCCGGATTGACAATCCAGAGATTTCCACGCTTTTCTGCGACCGGCCGGTGCGTATGGCCGAACAGTACGATATCCACACCCCTGGAAAGCGCCTCCGCATAGATTCCCTCCAGGCCGAGCGATACGCCGTAGTTATGACCGTGTGTGATAAAGGCACGGTAATCATCAATGTTCACCTGAATCTCCGCCGGGAGGTTTGAAAACCAGTCATTATTTCCCATGACCATATAGCACGGGCCGTTTACCTTGGATTTGATCAGGTCATCCATCCCTTCCACGTCACCGCAGTGGATCATGCCGTCGAACTCCTCACGTTCCATGGCCTCCTCAAGGTTATACATCCGTCCATGGGTATCGCTCACTATCAGAAATTTCATACTCATTCTCTTCCCTCTTCTTATTTCAAATATGATGCAATCTGTTCTTTCATCGCCGCCAGTGCTTTTCCTCTGTGGCTGACTGCGTTTTTCTCTTCCGGAGAAAGTTCTGCGGTCGTGCGGCTCATATCCGGCAGATAGAAAATCGGGTCATAGCCAAAACCGTTCTCCCCGCGTTCCTCGTAACCGATTTTTCCCTCGATCGTTCCTTTGGTGGTACAGACTGTTCCATCCGGGAAGGCAGCTGCAATCACACAGACGAATCGTGCCGTTCTTTTTTCCACCGGCACGCCCTCCAGGCGGTCAACGAGGCTCTGATTTTTGATGCGGTAGGACGTATCCTCTCCCATATATCTTGCCGAATAGACACCAGGCTCGCCGTTTAAGGCATCCACTTCCAGACCGGAGTCATCCGCCAGCACGATCGTGTCGCCGTCTGTGCATCCGGCAACGGTCTGTGCTTTGATTTTTGCATTCTCCTCAAAGGTTTTGCCGTTCTCATCGATCTCAACCGAAATGCCGGCTTCTTTCATCGAATAAATTTCCACCGGCAGATCCGCAAGGATTTCACGGATTTCTTTCATTTTGCCGGCGTTTCCTGTTGCAAATACAATTTTTTTCATAACCGTTTTCCTTCTTTCACGCTGAAATAACTTGCGATCATTATACCGTATGTGTGACGCAAACACAAGAACCCTGTCACAAAAAAAGACCCCCGTTTTTATCCGGGAGCCTTTTTTGTAATCACACATTATTTTGCTTTTTTCTGATTTGCCAGAGTCTTGAATCCATCGACAGCCAGGATCAGCGCCAGGATGACAAGCAGGCCTGCCAGCACGATACGTGCTACGCACCAGCCGATGCCAACGCCTGCGCCAAGGCCCTTGAAGTTTGCGAGCAGGGTCTGTACAAGGGATGTGATGGTTACGATCAGCATGAATACCATCGGGAACAGGAACATTTTGTTGTTTTTGCCGACTTTTCCAAGCCAGGTAGCAACAGCAAGAAGTCCGATGGCTGCCAGCAGCTGGTTGGATGCACCGAACAGCGGCCAGATTTTGGAATAACCGGTCAGGCCAAGGCCGATGCCGAGTACTACGGTGATAACGGTTGATACAACCGGATTGGTCAGAACGGCTTTGTAGCCGGTTGCCTCTTTGTAAGTCTGTCCCGGCTCAAGCCAGAACTCCTGGAACATGTATCTTGCCAGACGGGTTGCAGTATCCAGAGAAGTCAGGCAGAATACCGATACAGTCAGAACCAGCAGAGAGTACAGTACGTGGGTCGATCCGCCAAGTCCCGGAATGGTTGCTACCATCTCGGAGATACCGGTTGCAAATACAGCGGTCGGAACAACGGTGGTTCCGTCTGTGTATCTGGACCAGATGTAGCCGACTGCACACAGAGATACGATTGCAAGTGCACACTCAATCAGCATACCGCCGTATGCGATCGGGCGGGCATTTTTCTCATTGTCAAGCTGTTTCGATGTAGTTCCTGAACCAACGAGTGAATGGAATCCGGAAATTGCTCCGCAGGCGATGGTTACGAACAGGGCCGGGAACATAAATCCAAGAGAACTTCCGGTCGGAGCCAGCGTATCTTTGAATCCGGTGAATGCCGGGATATCCAGGGATGCATGGCCCATCAGAGCACTTCCGATGACACCGACAGCGGCTACGATCATCATGAAGTACAGAAGGAAGGAGCTTAAGTAGTCACGCGGCTGAAGCAGAATCCAGACCGGTGCAACAGAAGCTACGGTGATATAGATACCAACGATTACCATCCATGCTGTCTCGGAGAGATAGATCGGATGGAAGTTTAATCCAACAACAACGCAGACAACGATAGCTGCAACGCCTGCGATGGTGGAAATGCCAAGAGATACATTTCTTCTGTATACCATGAAACCGAACACAACGGCGAGTACAATGAACAGAATGGAAATCATAGCGGTTGTTGCATTTGCAGAACTTGCTGCCACATCGACAGCGCCGCTCTCGGTGTAGGCTGCCTTGAAGGTATTGGCAACGATGGAACCGAAGGCTGCAACAACAAGAATCAGGGTCAGGTAAGCGAAGACGATAAAGAGTTTTTTCGCTTTACTTCCCATAGTGTCTGCGATAACCTCGCCGATGGACTGTCCTTTGTGGCGCAGGGATGCAAACAGTGCGCCGTAATCATGAACGCCTCCAAAGAAGATACCGCCGATGAGTACCCATAAAAGAACCGGAACCCATCCAAAGACAGCGGCCTGAATCGGTCCGTTGATCGGGCCTGCGCCTGCGATGGATGAGAAGTGATGTCCCATTAAGACAGGAGCTTTGGCAGGAACGTAGTCCACACCGTCCTCCTCGGTGAATGCAGGGGTTTTCCGTTTCGGATCAACGCCCCACTGCCCGGCAAGCCATTTTCCGTAGAATACGTATCCGGCGATCAGAATGCCGATTCCGACAACCAGTACAAGAATACTATTCATTTGTTTTTTCCTCCCTCTTTTTGGTAGAATAAATTTATAGATAACTAAGACCGGAACATCTTAGCATATCCCTTTACCAATTCCCAAGCCGCCCGGTTTCCAAACACTTTCTGTTCTGCCGTATCAAAGACGAGCAGCCGCACCTGACAGTAGCCTCTCAAAGAAAACCGGTAATTTTTATAATACTTATATTTTCGGATTTTCTTCTTTACGCTGTCCGCAACCGGTTTGTCCGCAAAAAAATACCGGTGACCAGCGTGTACATGTGGTCGGTATCCGGTACTTCCTTCCCCTCGCGAACCACCTTTGGCTCTATCCATTCTGTCAGGTCCGTCAGAAATGTTTCGACGTCCTGGTCGTTCAGTTCTTCCACCGCTTTAAAATACGCATGCTCATGACAGCTGATCCTCCACAACTCTGCTTTCTTTGAGAGCACGTATTTTGCGCCGCTCTCGTGGTAGCTTGCACAGGCATCGTATGTATGGCCGTTTACTTCGGACGGCTTTACGATATCGTAGCTCCTCTCGTAGGAATGCAGCAGCCTGTCTCTGATCTCCTGTCCGTTCATGGTTTCCTCCGCTTGATGAAAAATTTTCGCATGAGGACAGTTTAGCACAGTAGCGCAGTGATTTCAAGGAAATATTAACCTTTTCTAAAATTTTTCTTTTAATTTTTGTTATCAAAAAGGAGCAACACCAAAAATCATTCGGCATTGCTCCTCCATTTGTATTATTTCTGTTCTTTTTCCCGGCGCGGCGGCTTCGGTCCCGCGTACTGGTAAAAGTAGGTTTTCAGCATTCCATTGTAAATTTTACGGTTTTTATCCGCCTTTTTGCCGAGATACCGCTCGGCATCCTCGTAGCTCGTGATCAGATACATCGACCAGGAATCGAGAGCGCGGTACCGCTCTCCTAATGTCTGATACAGGGCTGGAAGATCTTTTTTGTCCTCCAGGCGCTCACCGTACGGCGGGTTGGTAATCAGAAAACCGTATTTTTTCGGGTGCGACAGCTCGGCAACCGGACGCTGCTGGAAATGGATCAGGTGATCCACACCGGCCAGCTTTGCGTTCTCTCTGGCACTCTTGATGACATCTCCGTCGATATCAAAGCCCTGAATATCTGTCTCAATATCGTTCCGGATCCGGTAGCGTGCATCCTCCGCCGCATCCATCCAGCATTTTTTCGGCACGAGGTGCGTCCACTGCTCCGCAAGGAAAGAACGGTTGAGACCCGGTGCAATATCGGCCGCCATCATGGCCGCCTCGATCGGGAACGTACCGCTTCCGCAGAACGGATCGACAAGAATCCGGTCACCCTTCCACGGAGTCAGCATGATAAGTGCTGCGGCAAGGGTCTCGGTGATCGGCGCTTTCGCGGTCAGCTTGCGGTAGCCTCTCTTATGAAGGGAAACGCCGGAGGTATCGAGTCCGATCATAACCTCGTCTTTTAAAATCGAAACACGGATCGGGTACTGTGCACCGTCCTCCGGGAACCACTCCATGTGGTAGACCTGTTTCAATCGCTCGACAATCGCTTTTTTCATGATCGACTGGATATCGGACGGGCTGAAGAGCTTACTCTTGATGGAGTTTGCCTTCGTTACCCAGAACTTTCCGTTTTTCGGGATAAATTTCTCCCACGGGAGCGCTTTTGTCGCTTCAAAGAGTTCATCGTACGTTTCGGCGTGGACCTGTCCTACTTTGAGCAGGATACGCTCGGTCGTGCGAAGGAACAGGTTGGCGTAGGCGATTCCCTCTGCATCTGCAAGAAACGTTACTTTTCCATCCTCCACGCGCTCGATTTCGTAGCCGAGGTCGAGAATTTCACGTTTCATCACCGCCTCCAAGCCGAAGTGGCACGGGGCGATCAATTCATATAATTCCATACTCTCCCGTCCCCTCTTATAATGTGAGCTGTTTTACGACGGTGCCGTCAAAGCCTTTGATCGTAAATACGCCGTCCTCGAGGATTGCATAGGTCGGGATATTGCCCTCTTTCGGCAGAGATACAGAACCCGGGTTCAGAAAGGTGTGTGCGCCTTTTTTCTCGGCACGCAGGACGTGGGTATGGCCGTACAGGAAGATATCTCCATCCATCAGCGGCGGCAGATTCTGCTCATTGTAGATGTGGCCATGGCTCATATAGAAGGTATGGCCTCCCTCGATCAGGATGCCGTAATCTGCCAGCACCGGGAACTCCAGTACCATCTGATCTACTTCTGCGTCGCAGTTTCCGCGCACGTTGGTGAGGTACTGTTTTTTCTCATTCAGCATGGCGATGACCTGTTTCGGTGCGTATTCTTTTGGAAGATCGTTTCTCGGGCCGTGATAGAGAAGGTCGCCTAACAGAAACAGGCGGCTTGCGCCCTCTGCCTCGAAGGCTTCCAGCATTTTTCTGCAGTAATAGGCAGAACCGTGAATATCAGATGCAAACATGTATTTCATATCGTGATCTCTCTTTCGTTTTGTGGTTTGGTTTTGTATTGTTTTCTGTTTCATCTTACCGTATCTTTTCCCGCTTGACAAGAAGAAATGTTGGATTGCCGCCCCCTTACAGCTCTTCTCCCGCCACCAGATATCGTCCGCGGTATGCATGCATTCCGCCGATGACCGTTTTGACCTCGTATCCGTTCTCCGCCAGCCGCTTTCCCTCCGCCATGCTCGCGGCACCCCGCTCACAGCAGATCACAAGAATTTTGTCCCGCGGCAGACAGACCCGTTCGAGCAGATGGTCATAGGGAAGATTCACCGCTCCTTTCACATGCCCTTTTTCGTATTCCCGCCGGTTCCGCACATCGATGATCATCGCCCACGGTTTTCCCACGTACCAGTCCAGCTGGTCTGCCGCCAGCAGTGTCATGCCTGCCATATCCTGGTCCCCCTCTCCGGATCTGACTTTCTCTCCTGTTTTATATGTATGCAGAAACCGGCGGCAGAGTCCGTATGGGACCCTCCGCCGGCTTTTTCTGCCGGAATCCCAAGGTTTACTTAGTATTTTTCATACTCATCCTTCTCGTCCTGCTCCCGGTTCTGCTGACCGTAGGATGACATCTCACGGTCTTTCACATGATTGCAGTCTCTGCTGTTCTTCTGGTTTTTGCTGTATTCGCTTTTCTCGTATCCGTTCTTGCTGTACTCGTTTTTGCTGTATTCATTTTTGCTGTTTCTGGTCATAATCTTGTTTCCTCCTGAATGTTTTTTGTCCTGCGACATCCTTTAGTATCGCTTTTTCCGCGCAGATTATGCATCCAGAACCTGTTTTTCCACGGTATCTGTTCCAAAGTGGGGAATGCAAGCCCAAAAATACCGTGTTTTTCCTGCTTTCGGACCACTGCTTTCCAAATTGTGGTAATTTTTTCCAACTTTTGAATTTCGATGTTGCTTTTTCCCGTTATCTGTATTATAATCAATTTTGTAAAAGAATTTACCCTTCATAAATTTTTTTACAATTAATAACCCCTTATTAATTATTTATACTCCCCCTTGAAAGATCGGTAGCTCCCCTGCCGGTCTTTCTTTTTGCAATTATTCAGAGCCATGCAAAATTTCAAGAAGAACTGTGAGTCATGCTCGCATGAACGAACAGTTCTTCTTGAATTTATATGGCGAGAAGCCACATCGAGATGCAGCGCAGCGGAATCGAGATGTGGCTCTGAATAATTGCAAAAGGAAAGTCTGCATCAGCAGACTTTCCTCCTTTTTCCCGTTCTGTATATATGATTAGAATTCTACTTTTTCACCTTTTGCCGCTTTTGCTACGGTTCCTGCGAGGACGATCAACGCCATGAGGTTTGGAATTACCATCAGGCCGTTAAAGAGGTCTGACAGGTTCCATACGAGATCTACTTTCAGCAGAGAGCCGAGGAAAACGAACACAACGACGATCAGCGAGAACGGAACGACTGCTTTCTTTCCGAACAGATACTGTACGTTCTGTCTTGCGAAGAAGTACCATCCGACGATGGTCGAGAATGCAAAGAACAGAAGACAGATCGCTACGAACGCCGGTCCGAAGCCTTTGAGGCCGGTTCGGAATGCCGCCTGTGCGACCGGGGTTCCTTTAACACCGGTACTCATCATCTCTTCCAGAACGCCGGAAGAAAGAATAACGAGAGCGGTCATGGTCAGGACAACGAAGGTATCAATAAAGACACCGATCATCGCTACTTCACCCTGATCCTCCGGGTTCTCGACATCGGCAATCGCATGGGCATGCGGGGTGGAACCCATACCGGCTTCATTAGAGAAGAGGCCTCGGGCAACACCGTAACGCATGGCTTTCCGCACGGTAATACCGGCTGCTGCACCAAATACGGCGTCCGGACGGAATGCACAGATAAAGATCGAAGCAATCGCTGACGGCACATGCTGGATGTTGATCAGAATAACAACAAGGGCTCCGACGAGATACAGTGCTGCCATCACCGGAACAACTTTTTCGGTGAAGGATGCGATACGGGAGATACCTCCGATGAAAATGAATGCGGCGAGAACGGCTACAATCACACCCATCACCCATTTCGGTACGGAAAATGCGGTGTAGAACGCATCACTGATGGAGTTCGACTGTACCATATTTCCCATAAAGCCAAGTGCCAGAATAACGCTACGGCAAAGAAGCCTGCCAGTGCTTTTCCAAACGTTCCCTTGAATGCGTGGGTAATGTAGTAAACCGGTCCTCCGATGACTTCTCCGCTCTCATCGCGGCGTTTGGAGATCTGCGCGAGATACGCCTCGCCGTAGATCGTTGCCATGCCGAAGAACGCAGCAAGCCACATCCAGAAGATGGCTCCCGGGCCGCCGGATACGAGTGCGGTCGCACATCCTGCGATGTTTCCGGTTCCGACCTGTGCGGCGATCGCTGTTGCAAGTGCCTGGAAGGAAGTCATGCCGTCTTTTCCGGCCTTCTTACCCTTTAACGAGAAACCGCCGAAGACGCGGTTCCACGCGGTCTTAAACTTTCTTACCTGTACAAAGCGGGTCCGAACAGAGAAATAAACTCCCGTACCTACCAGCAGAAACAGCAGTACGCTGTTCCAGAGCACATCACTGATCTGCGCAATTGCCTGATTCAATGCATCCATTTTCTTTTCTCCCTTTCCATTCGACGTATGGTCTGAACGATGTGGATCACACATCCGCACCGTTTTGAGAAAAAAATACCATCTCCTGCGGAATTTTTCCTGCAGAACATGGCTCTGATTGAAAAATACAGCAAAAAACCGCGCTTCCGGAATTTTTTCGTTTCTGCGCACCGCTTTTTTTGTTCCGCGGCTGTTTTTCTTCTGTATCTTTTTTGACTCTGTCCTTTTGCCTGAGAGATTCTGCATCGCTGCATTGCACCTTCGGCACTCTTTTCAAGAGCTTCTCCAGAGACCACTCCGTTTTTAGTCCTCGCCGTCTCCCGTCCGTTCTTGTTTTAAGAAGAGAACCAGCACCTGAAAGTTTTACTTCTTCGGTCGTGCACCTTTCGAAAATTAAATTTCCAAAGGCTCTCCGCACATTTTCTAAAAACTTCTACGTCTTTTTTTATTTTTGTAAAACTATAGCACCTGTGATAGGATTCGTCAATACCCCATGCCGTATTTTTTTCAGAATATTGCAAAAACATATAAAAAATCAGCAGATCTGAGCGCGCACGCCTCAAAATCGCATGCGCGGCACAGATCTGCTGTTCTCTTTTCCAAATATCTTTTATGACGCCTGGAACTGGCTGTTGTACAGATTGTAGTAGAAGCCTTTCTTCTCAAGAAGCTCCTCATGGCGTCCCTGCTCGATGATCTTTCCGTCTTTCATGACGAGGATCAGCGAAGCGTTGCGGATCGTGGACAGACGGTGGGCAACGACGAAACTCGTTCTGCCTGCATCAGCTTGTCAAACGCCTCCTGAACCTGCAGTTCGGTACGGGTATCGATGCTGGAGGTCGCCTCGTCGAGGATCAGCATCGGCGGCAGGCAGAGCATGACACGGGTGATACAGAGAAGCTGTTTCTGACCCTGGCTGATGCTGTCTTCGCTGAGAACCGTGTCAAGCCCCTTCGGCAGACGCTTGATAAACTCCCAGCTGTGTGCCTCTTTGGCCGCATTGACAATCTCCTCTTCCGTCGCATCCGGCTTTCCGAAGCTGATGTTGTCGCGCACGGTTCCCTGTTTGATCCAGGTATCCTGCAGCACCATACCAAAACAGCTGCGGAGCGCATGGCGGGACAGTTCGTCGATCGGCTTTCCGTCGATGCAGACCTTCCCGGCATCGACATCATAGAAGCGCATCAGCAGGTTGATAAACGTCGTCTTTCCGCATCCGGTCGGGCCGACAATGGCAACACGCATGCCCGGCTGTACGTCAAGATTAAAGTTCTCGATCAGTTTTTTCTCTTTATCATAACTGAATGCTACATCATCGATCGTCACATTTCCTGTCACGGTATCGATCGTTCCGGCCGGGTCTGCGCTTTCCTCTTTCTCTTCCAGAAGAGCAAAGATACGTCCTGCGCAGGCAAGCGCGTTCTGCATCTCGGTGATAACGGAACTGATATCATTGAACGGTTTCATATACTGATTTGCGTACGACAGCAGAACGGAAAGTCCGCCGACGTCAGCGCGCCGCCCGGGATCATGAAAGCTCCCACAAGGGCAACACCGGCATAGATCACGTTGTTGACAAAACGGGTGGACGGGTTCGTTAAGGAACTGTAGAACACGGCCTGCTGGCTGTATTTCTGCAGATCTTTGTTGATCTCTGCAAAACGCTCGGAAGCTTTTTCCTCATAGCCGAACGCTTTGACTACTTTCTGGTTTCCGATCATCTCATCGATGAGTGCGGTCTGTTTTCCTCTCGTCTCACTCTGTTTCTGGAACATTTTGAACGAGCGGCCGGAAATAAATTTTGCCACGAAGAAGCTGAGAGGTGTCAGGCAGATCACAAGAAGGGTGATCCATACGTTCTTCGAGAACATGAAAAACAGTGTCACAATAATGGTTACGATGCCGGAGAACAGCTGCGTAAAGCCAAGCAGAAGACCGTCCGATAAGATATCGGTATCTGCGATAACACGGCTTACGATGTCTCCGGAGCTGTGCTGATCCAGATAGGACAGCGGCAGCACCTGGATATGACGGATCGCCTGGGAACGAAGGTCGCGCACGATGCGGTACGTCATACGGTTGTTGATCAGGTTCATGATCCATGCGGAAAGTGCGGAAACGAGGGTAAAGAATACGATTCGTTTCAGATAGAACCACATCTCCGGGAAATTGACCTGGTGGCTGCAACGACCTCATCGATCGCATCGCCGAACAGGATCGGAATATAAAGCTGTAAAATAACGGTAACCGCAGCCAGGACAATACTAAGGCCTAAGAAAATTTTATAATTTCCGATAAACGCCATCAGCTTTTTCATGACCTGCATGCCGCTTTTTCCGGACTTGTTTTCTGTCTTTTTCATGCGATCACCCCGCTTTCGTTGTTATAAGCTGCACGCTCTTCCGGGAACTGGGAGAAGTAAATCTCGCGGTAAACCTCGCAGGTTTCATCAGCTCGTCGTGTGTGCCGTTTCCTTCGAGCGTACCATTTCCAAGAACGAGGATCTGGTCTGCCTGACGGATGCCGGCGATTCGCTGGGATACGAGGAAGGTTGTCGTGTTTCCTTCGAGATTGTGGACGGCTTTGCGGAGTTTTGCATCCGTTGCAAAGTCAAGCGCACTCGAGCTGTCGTCCAGAATCAGGATTTCCGGTTTTTTTACCAGCGCACGCGCAATAGAAAGACGCTGTTTCTGTCCGCCGGAGAGGTTCTTTCCGTTCTGCTCCAGCATAAAATCGAGCTGATCCTGTTTGCCTTCTACGACTTCTTTCGCCTGGGCTGTGGTGAGCGCCTCCCAGATTTCTGCATCGGTGGCGTCCTCTTTGCCCCACTTCATATTGTCGCGGATGCTGCCTTTAAAGAGCACTGCTCTCTGCTGAACAACACCGACTTTATTGCAGAGCTCTTCTTTCGTGTAATTCTTTACATTCTCGCCGTCTACCATGACGTCACCGCTGGTCGCATCGTAGAAACGGGAAATCAGGCTGACCAGCGTCGATTTTCCGCTTCCGGTACCGCCGATGATTCCGATGGTCTGTCCGCGTTTTGCGGTAAAGCTGATATCCGATAAGCTCTCTGCGCCGCTCCTGCATAGGTGAAGCTGACATTTTTAAATGTAACAGCTGCATCGCCAGTTACTTTCTTTGCAGCGCCGCCTTTTGCCGGGTAGTTCATGGTTGTCGGAACCGCCAATACGCCGGAGACACGCTCTGCACAGGCAACGGATTTGTTTAAGGTGATGATGAGCGATGCCAGTTTGATCAGCTCAACGATGATCTGCAGCATGTAGTTGTAAAGTGCGACAACCTGTCCCTGCTGCATACTGCCGATGTTGACCTGAAGCCTGCCTGCCAGATCAGGACAACGGCTGCGATGTTGATGAGGACATAGGTCAGCGGATTTAACAGTGCGGAAATTTTTCCGACAAACTCATTCAGACGAGTCAGCTCATCGTTGCTCTTTTCGAAATCGGCAACAGACTGCTCCTCACGGCAGAACGCACGGATGACACGGACACCGTTCAGATTTTCTCTTGTCATTCCGGTGACGCGGTCGAGTGCCGCCTGTACCTTTTTGAACAGAGGGATGCTGACCAGCATAATGCCGAATACGGCAACGAACAGGATCGGAATAGTAACCAGGAATACGATGGCACATTTTACGTTGACGGTAAATGCCATCACAACGGAACCGAATACGATAAACGGACTCCGCAGCAGCAGACGCAGACCCATGTTGATTCCGTTCTGCACCTGGTTGATATCGTTGATCAGACGGGTGATCAGCGTATCGGTTCCAATGGTATCCAGCTCCGTAAAGGACAGAGCCTGGATATGGTCAAAGACCGCCTGGCGAAGCTCGGTTGCACAGCCGACGCTCGCTTTTGCCGCAAAATACTGCGCGGTGAAGCTGCAGCAAAGTCCGACTGCCGCCATCAGAACGAGGATTCCAAAACGGCTGACGATGTACGGACGTTATTGCCTGCGATACCCACATCGATGATCTGGCAACAACCATCGGCACCAGAAGGTCGAATACGACTTCCAGAAGCTTGAACAAAGGAGCGATGATGCTCTCTTTTTTGTAGTGCTTCAAGTAGACTCCAAGACTTTTCATCTTCTTTTTCACTCTCCATTTCTTTGTTTCTTGACATTGACAGTATAATCTCATATGATTAATACGAATAGTATTGTTTTTATGGCTTAGTGATACAATTTTAATATCATAGATAATTTCACGAAAGGAAGTCTCTTATGGAACTGCGCCAGCTTGAATATTTCCGCGTCATCGCCGAAACCGAAAGCATTCACGAGGCCGCCCGCCGCCTCAATATGTCCCAGCCGCCGCTCAGTTATCAGTTAAAGCAGCTGGAAGCCGAACTGAATGTCACTTTATTTGAACGCACCCGCCAGCGTCCGCCTGACCGAAGCCGGAAAACTGCTGTACGACCGCTCCGCCAACCTGCTCGAGTACGTGAAATCGACGGAGCTTGAGGTCGCAAAGGTCGGCAAAAAGCGGGTTCTGCGCCTCGGCATCACACCGACCACCGTTGCGACGATCATGCCGTGCGTCTCGCTTTTTTCCCGCCGCAATCCCGATGTCAACTTCGAGGTGCACGACGGCATCACCTACACGCTGTACCGCTATCTGATGGACGGCATCATCGACATTTCCATCGCCCGCACGCCGCTGCGGCTCGACGATGTCGACTATAAAATTTTAAGCTCTGAACCTATGATTGCCGTTTCTTCAAAAGATATGCTTCCCGAGAAGAACGGATCGCTAAAGCTCTCGGATCTTTTGAATATTCCACTCATCATCTACCGCCGGTATGAGGCGCTCATCATGGATGCGTTCCACTCGCGCGGCATGGAGCCCGATCTTTTCTGCGTCTGCGACGATCCCCGCGGCGCGATGCTCTGGGCAAAGGAAGGCCTTGCCACTGCCATTTTCCCGCAGTCCATGAGCTCTCTCTGCCAGGGACTCCGCATCCAGCCGCTCGCAGAAAGCGACCTGGAAACGCAGATCGCCGTGATCTGGAAAAAGGGGCGGAAACTCTCTCCGCTTCTGCAGGACTTTGTCGATGCCTGCATGGAGAGCATATTATAATAGAAGAAGTCCGCTGCGCCGGTCTCTTTTTCAGGGATCAGCGCAGCGGACTTCCTTTTTTTATTTCTCATTCTTTTTACTGCACAAACAGCAGCGCGATATTCAGCAGTGTCACAATCACCGCAATCGCAAACAGGGCAATTTTCAGCCGCAGACTGTTCGCGTATTTTCCCATGACTTTTTTCGAGGACGTCAGATAAATCTGCGTAAATACCGTAATCGGGAGCTGCATTCCAAGGAACATCTGTGAATAGAGAAGGCCCTGGAACGGGGAATCAATCAGAAGAATGACCGCTGCGGCCGGGATCATGGTAAGAAGGATTCCCCAGCGTGTCTCCTTACTCTTGATCTCATACGGCTTGTTAAAAATCCCCGAAAAAATCGTTCCGCCCGCCATTCCCGCGGTGATGCTCGATGAAATTCCGGCGAGCAGAAGCGCTGCTGCAAAAATCACCGATGCAGCATTTCCAAGGAGCGGTGTCAGCATCTTTCCCGCCGTTGCGAGATCATCCACCTGCTTTGCACTCTGCGGCTGGAAAAACGTTGCGGCCGCCATCAGGATCATTGCACTGTTGATGGCCCATCCGATGATCATGGAAAACAGGGTGTCTTTGAACTCATACTTTAACTGGCGCGCAATCACCTCATCATCCTCAAGATTCCACTGGCGGCTCTGAATAATTTCCGAGTGGAGAAACAGGTTGTGCGGCATGACGACCGCACCGAGGACGCTTAAGATGACCGGCATTGAGTGCTCTGGAAACGACGGTTTTACCCAGCCGACAGCCGCCTGCGCCCAGTCGATATCGGCGATCCAGACCTCAAAGAGGAACGAAAAGCCGATCAGCGAGACAAACACAATGATCAGTTTTTCAATCCGTTTGTAAGCACTTGTAAACTCACAGATCAGAACCAGCACGAGAATCATCATGCTGCCGAGCTTGATCGGAATGCCGAACAGCATCTGGAGCGCAATCGCACCGCCGAGGATCTCCGCCATTGCGGTCGCCACCGCTGCCATCATCGCCGTCGCAAGAATCGTGTTTTTCAGCCACGCAGGCAGATAGAGGCTCGCCGCCTCCGAGAGGCACTTTCCCGTGGCAATGCGAGATGCGCCGCATTGTGCTGCAGAAAAATCAGCATGATCGTGGACAGGGTAACCATCCACAGAAGCTCGTAGCCGTAACCCGATCCGGCGGCAATGTTGGATGCCCAGTTTCCCGGGTCGATAAAACCGACCGTGACAAAAAGTCCCGGACCGAGATAGCGGAGAAAATTCATGCCCGCCGTCTCTTTTCGTTTTCGATTTTGTTTCATATTCTTTCCTTTCTGACAATTTGATACGGAACCGGCCCATCCAGGACCGGCAGAAATCATTTTGTTGTGGTTTTGGTTGCTTTAGTTAGTTGTAACTAACTGCATTGTACATGGGATTTTTCAAAAAGTCAAATCCTGTTTTCTCTTTCTTGTGCTTCATCGTCCGCTGTGCTACAATAAAACTGCTTATTTTGAACTAAAAGGAGAATTTTTATCATGATACGACTTGCCGTCCCGGAGGATTTTACTTCGATCATGTCAATCTATGCGTACGCCCGCTCTTTTATGCAGGAAACCGGAAATCCGAATCAGTGGGGAAACCATTTTCCGCCGGAGGAGCTGATTCACAACAGAATCCGTGACAAACAGCTTTTTGTCCTAGAAGAAAACGGCACGCTGCACGGCGCGTTTGCTTCATCATCGGTGAGGATCCGACGTATCTGCAGATCGACAATGGCTCCTGGCTCTCCGATGCGCCGTATGGCACGATCCACCAGGTTGCCTCAGACGGAACAATCCACGGATTTTTCTCCCAGATCGTCGATTACTGCTGGGCACAGATCCCGCACCTGCGCGTCGATACGCATGCGGACAATCAAATCATGCAGCATCTGATCCAGAAAAACGGATTTGAACGGCGCGGCATCATCTACGTGCTGAACCATTCTCCGCGGATTGCGTTTGAGCGCGTAAAATAAAACACCAAACGAAAACACCGGATCGTCACCGCTTCGCAGACTTTTCAGCCGCGGAATCACCGTTGGATCCAGGTAATATAAGGATCCGACGACCTGTCCCATCATCCCCTTTTTCGATCTTTCGTGTGTCATTTTTTTACCAACCTTACATCTTCTTGCTCTCCTGTATACACTTGCCCGTACCGAAATGCAAAGAAAATCCGCTTTTTCCCCTCTGTTTCTGCACATTCCTTTGTGCAGAATACAGATGCAGAAAAAACGGATTTTCTTTTGCATTTTTCTTTATGCGTGGATTCCTCTGTTCTCGTCCCCGGACTCGTTTACGCCGAATTCGTAATCATTGCCCGGCAGAATCATGTTCAGCAGGATTCCTGCGATGGCTGCAATGGCAAGTGCAGTCAGGGTGACGGTCGTTCCGCCGATCGTAAAGGAGAGACCGTTGCTGAAGCCCAGTCCGCAGACAAAGATGACGCCCGCGATGATCAGGTTTCTCGATTTGGTCAGGTCTACTTTATTCTCTACCACGTTGCGCACACCGATGGCAGAAATCATACCGTACAGCATGAAGCTGACGCCTCCGATGATAGAGGACGGCATGGTGCTGATGAGTGCCGATACCTTCGGAATGAAGCTGACGATAATCGCAAAGACTGCGGCAATACGGATGACTCTCGGGTCATGTACGCGGCTCAATTCCAGAACGCCGGTGTTCTCGCCGTACGTCGTGTTGGCCGGTCCGCCGATGAAACCTGCCATTGCGGTTGCAAGACCATCACCGAGCAGGGTTCTATGCAGGCCCGGATCAGAAAGGAAGTTCTCTCCTACGGTTGCAGAGATCGCCGACATATCGCCGACATGCTCCATCATGGTCGCGATCGCGATCGGTGCCATGATCATAATGCTGGTCAGATCGAATTTGCAGAGCTGCAGCGGCGGAAGTCCGACGATGCCTGCCTGTGCAACCGGCGCAAAGTTGATGATCACGGATCCGTCCGGATTTTTGATGCCGAGTGCATTCAGGACAACTGCCACAGCGTAGGCAATCACAACGCCCATCAGAATCGGAATGATTTTGAGCATTCCTTTTCCCCAGATGTTGAAAATGATGATGACTGCCAGCGCAACCAGTGCCAGGAACCAGTTCGTCGAAGCATTATTAATGGCGGAACCAGCAAGGCTGAGGCCAATGCAGATGATAACCGGACCTGTGACAACCGGCGGCAGGTAGCGCATCACGCGTTTGACGCCGACCATGCGGATGATCAAGGCAAAAATCAGGTACAGAAGACCTGCTACCACAATACCTCCGCAGGCATAGGCTGCCTTGTCGTTGACACTCATGCTGGCATATTTTCCGGTATTCAGGTTTGCAACAGCGGCGAAACCGCTTAAGAATGCAAACGAAGAACCAAGAAATGCCGGTACTTTAAATTTCGCGCACAGATGAAACAGCAGGGTTCCAAAGCCGGCGCAGAACAGTGTGACGGATACGGTAAGACCGCGGGACGGCCCCTCGCCGCATGCGTCTACAAAGTAGCTGTTTACCAGAATCGGCACCAGAATGGTTGCACCGAACATGGCAAACATGTGCTGCAATCCGAGAATCAGCATTTTAGGAATACCGAGCTTTCTCGCATCGCGGATGACTCCATTAGACTCGTTCATACGTCTCTCCCTCTCTTTTGTTTTTCCTTCCCATTATAGGCGTTATGTCGTTCAAATACAAGCGAAAGATTGCGGGCCTCTCAATTTTCAAACGGGCGGACACGTAAAGTAACTCCTAAGGTATCGCAGATCTCCTGGCACTTCTGAATTTTCTCCTCTGGCATGACTTTCTCGACAACCGTCATCACAACATTCGGCACATACTGTTTGGAAAGAACCGCAAACTCCTTGATCGCCTCGTACGACTGGATGCCGAATTTCGACCGCGTGAGCTCCAGAAATTCCTTTTCATCCGGCGCGTTTAAGGAAATCGAGACGGTATCGAATCTTCCCTTTAATTCCGGGGTGACATCTCTTCCATAGATCAGGTTTGCAAGACCGATCGTATTCAGACGCACTTTCAGGTTCGGATACGTTTCTTTTAAGGAATCGATCACCCGACAGATATCCTCAAGCCGCTCAAGCGGTTCTCCGAAGCCGCAGAAGACCAGTTCATTGATCACGTTCAGATCGTACTGTGCGAACAGCTCCAGCATCGTCTCAACGGATGGCTCGCCCTCTTTTAACCACAGTGTATTTCCCTCCTGCTGCTGTTTCGTCTGGCGCAGACAGAACACACAGCTGCACGGGCATTTGTTTGTCATGTTGACATAGACATTTTTTCCGGTAAGATCGCCGCTCTTTGCAAGGTCGAGATACCCTTCCTCGCCGACGGCTCCGGTTACAGTATATAAATACATTACGCTTCCTCCGTTAAGTCCTTCATAAACATTTCAAAGCAGAGTCCCCAGTAGCTCGGCACTTCGTTTTCTTCGCAGTAGCGGATGCATTTCGATACGTAATCCGCCGCCTTTTTCACCGACTCGTACAGGCTGTGGCCGTTCAGATACATGCCTGCGATAATTGCCGCAATGACATCTCCCGTACCGCTCCGGTCGCCGCCGATGCGGTCTACCATGACAATCTGGAAGTCTTCGCCTTTGTTATAGATAAAGTTGGCAATCTGCGTTTGGTTAAAGTGGATGCCCGTCACCACGATATGTTTCGGTCCCCGCTCCGCCAGTTTTGCGCACATTTCTTTCAGCTCCTCAATCGAAGCCCCGTTCTCCGGATACGGCGCATCGAGCAGTGTGCAGAGCTCTGTCAGGTTCGGCGTGATGATATCCGCGTAGTGAACCAGCTCTTTCATCTTTTCGCACATCTCTTTCGTGTACGTCCGATACAGCTTCCCATAGTCTCCCATGACCGGATCGACGATGACAAAGTTGCGGTCCGTCTTGAAATGGCGGATAAAATCAAGCACAATATCCACCTGCTGTTCCGATCCTAAAAAGCCGGTCGAGATCGCATCGAAATCGAGCTTCAGATCCTTATAGGTCTGAATGTAATCCTTCATCCGGTCAGTATAATCATCAAAGTAATACGTCGGAAACTGCGTGTGTGCTGAGAGAATTGCGGTCGGAACTGCCACCGCCTGAATCTTCATCGCCGACACGATCGGCGCCATCACAGCCGTTGAGCACCGGCCAAAGCCTGTCAGATCGTTAATCAGTGCTATCTTTTTCTGTTTTTCCATGTTGTTCTCCTCTTTTTTTCAGGATGCCTCCGCATCTGTTTTATGTCTATTTTGGCACACTCGCGTCTTATTTACAAGTTTTTTCCGGACACTTGTCAACACAGAATTCCGCTTTTTGCATCTTTTTTGTCAGCACGCAAAAGGCACGGCCCGCCCGAAGCTGTTTTTTGCTCCGGGCGGCCGCGCCTTTTCTCTCGTTTACTCTTTTATATTATGCTTCTAAAATCTTGCATGCAAACGGTGCCAGTGTCATATCCCCATACGTCACTTCCTTTGCATTGTGGTTGATGTACATCGTCACCTTCTGCTTCTCGTTTCCTCTCGTCACGATCTCAAGGCCCTCTTCGGACGGCACCATCTGGAAATGGCAGTCCCGCATCACCTGCTCCATCAGAAGCTTCGTGATCTTCTCTTCCAGACCGCAGCCCACGTAATACAAAGTTCCCCTGCCGGTCTGTTTTCTCGTCACGGCTGCGAATTCCAGATAGAACGCATCCGCGTAATGGAACAGCACTTCCGCATCCTGCACCTGAATCATATCACGGAAAATTCCGCCTGTGCCTTCCACGCCCTCGAACACGCCGCTTCCCACAACCGGGAATGCATCATAGTCCTGCAGGCTCTCCATCTCTTCTACGGTCAGACCCGCAAGCGCATTGTAGTGCACCGGCAGTGTCTCGCCGAACGGAACGTTGTTGTCCGCATCTTTCACGGCGTGGCGGTACGTCACGATTACGGTTCCGCCGTTTTTCACAAACGCTTCCACCTTTTCTTCCATCTCCGGCTTCGTAATGATCATCTGCGGCAGGAAAATATTTTCGGAATGATTGATCACAATACCCATTTTCGCTTTCCCCATTTCTCTATCTTGTATCTTTCCTTTTTTCAACAGTACAAATTTATCATATGTTAAAAGTCAAAATATTTTACTTTTTATTTTAGTAAAATTTACTACCTGCTTTTGTGAAAAATGCACAAAAAGAGGCATCTCCATCTATGCAGACTGGAAATGCCTCTTTTTTGTTCTCTTGTTTCCTTTTTTTCTTCAGCTCAGGAAGTTTTCAATAATGACGTTTTCCGCCTCCGCTTCCGTCATGCCGAGCGTTCTGAGTTTCAACAGCTGCTCGTCATTGATCCGTCCTATCGCCGCCTCGTGGATGATTGCCGCATCCACATGCTTTGCCTGGATCTCTGGAATAGATCCGACCTGGGCGTGATCCATGATGATAGAATCGCACTGGATATGGCGTGGCATTTGTTTTTGCCGACTGCCTTCGGATGGAAGACCTGGGAGGAATTGCCCTTTCCGACAGAACGTGAAATAATCTGTGCGGAAGAACCGCTTCCGTTCATACATACTTCAATATCCGACTCTGCCTTCTGGTCACCGTCTGTCATCAGACGTTCGAGCACGAACAGTTTGGAGTTTGCATCCATCACACATTCGTCGTACGAATTGTTGAGTCAACGCCCTTAATCTGTACGGTATCCAGCGTAAAAACGGAATTTTCTCCGATTTCAATATTTGTCACCGGGTTCAGAATCCGCTGTCCCGTTCCGTTTCCCTCACCATAATGTTTTTCTTCGTAGCGCACGTTGGCATTTTTTCCTACATGGAACGTATGGATACCGTCGTGCCGGCTGTCGTTGCAGCCGCCGTTGTGAATGCCGCAGCCCGCTACAATCGTAACATCGGCGCCGTCCGCAACGTAGAAATCATTGTAAACAAGATCCGTCATACCGGAAACGCTGACGACAACCGGGATAAATACTTTTTCGCCTTTTGTCTCGCCGTCAATCAAAATATCAATGCCCGGCTTATCCTCTTTTTTACGGATTTTGATATGTTCACTGTCACCGTGGCAGAGCGGAATGCCGTTCTGGCGGAGATTGTATGCCCCTTTCTGCTCAAATCCCTCGCTGATCTGATTTAATACGCCCTGGGTTGTCTCATCTACCTGTACCATCAGCATGTGCCTCCTTCCTGGCCGCACATCCGGCCTGTTTTCTGCTGGAACAGGGTCGGCAGTACGTCTTCCTTTGTACCGTATTCTTTCACCTGGCCGTCCTCGATCACCATGATCTTGTCTGCCATCTGGATAATGCGTTCCTGATGAGAAATGAGAATCAGACATTCTCTTTTCTCTTTGTGGATTTCTTCAAACCGCCTGATCAACATGGAAAAGCTCCACAGGTCAATGCCGGCCTCCGGCTCATCGAAAATGCTGACCTTATGCGGTTTTGCAAGCACCGTTGCGATCTCCAGACGCTTCATCTCTCCTCCCGAGAGCGTACCGTCCATCTGGCGGTTCAGGTAATCGGCAGAGCAGAGTCCGACGGCGGAGAGGAGTTTACAGCTCTCGGCTTCCGTCAGTTCTTTTCCGGCTGCCAGCGACAGCATTTTTTTCACCGTCATTCCTTTAAAACGCGGCGGCTGCTGGAATGCATAGCCGATGCCGGCGTTTGCACGGTGGTCAATATCATAACCGGTAATATTTTCCTCATCCAGGAAGATTTCTCCGCCATTGGCGTCCTCAATTCCTGCAAGCACTTTGGCCAGCGTTGATTTTCCGCCACCGTTCGGTCCGGTAATCACCAGCATTTCCCCGTCCTTTACCTCAAAACTGATGTGGTTGACGAGGCAGCGTTTTCTTCCCTCTTCGTTTACTTCAAAGGTAAGATTGTCTACTTTCAGCATATTTGCACCTCTTTTGTTTTCACTCTTTGCAGGGATAATCCCCCTTTCAAAAACTCTACTCCTTCTCCTAAAATCTGTCAATTATTTGTTGTGGTTTTGAGAGACTCTTTTGTTTTATGCAGTGATTTTTCCCGTAACATTTTCTTTTCCTGCATTCTTTTTCGTTTCTTCTGGATCGCATGCTGTGTTTGCGGTATAATGAGGGTAATATTTCATCGGGAGGTTATCGTATGCGTGTACTTATTACAGGAACCAGCTCCGGAATCGGGAAGGCGATTGCGGAGAAATTTTTAAAAGAAGGCTTTGACGTTACCGGATTTGACCGGAAGGAGGCTTCGATCAGCAGGATTCATATACTCATTTCTGCCTTGATATCCGCGACAGGGAACAGTATCCGGCACTTGCGCCTTTTGATATTGTCATCAACAACGCCGGTGTGCAGAACGAGGATGATATTGATATCAATTTAAAGGGAACCATCGCAATCACGGAGCGTACGGAATTCATGACAACATCCGCGCCATCCTCATGATCGGCTCGGCCAGCGGCCATACCGGAGCTGAATTTCCGGAATACACCGCAAGCAAGGGCGGCGTTCTCGCCTACACAAAAAATGTGGCACTCCGCATTGCACCGTATGGCGGAACGTGCAACAGCCTTGATTTCGGCGGCGTACTGACCGAGTTGAATCTGCCTGTCACAGAAGACCAAAAGCTCTGGGATCAGATCATGGAGCTGACGCCGCTGAAACGGTGGATGACCGTCGAGGAAGCAGCGGACTGGGCGTATTTTATGACCGTGACGAACCGTTTCTGCACGGGGCAGAATATTCTGATTGACGGCCTTGAAGCGGGAAACGCACACTTTGTGTGGCCGGATGAATGATTTGTTAATTTCCTGCACAAACAAAAAACAGGTTCCCTGCACGGAAGCTTTTTGAGCTTTTCCGCTGCCGGGCTGCCTGTTTCTTTTTATTTTTTTCGTTTTTTCTTACGCTTTCTCAAACACCAGAATTTTCTCTGCGAATTTGTGGACGATCGGCATCCACATCACCAGCTTGTAGATGGGATTCAGTGTTTCCATACCGCGGGCGATGTTGTCGTCTTTTACTTTTCGGAAACCGGCGGCAATGTTGCCCAGGTCTGCAAAGCTGTTCGCACCCCAGGTAAATGTCGCGCCTGTCGCCTGGATGGATTTTTCGATGTTTTCTTTCTTTACAAAGTACGGGCACAGCGTTTCCATGCAGACGTAGGCATTGTCGAAGTGATCGCGGATGATGGCGAGCATCGTTCTGACTCATCCGCTTTCATGTACATGGTCAGACCTTCGATGATGAAAAGTATTTTGCCCCGCACTTTTACCTGATCGGCCCATGCCGGATCGAGCACGGAACACGCAATCGTGGAAACGCGGCCGGATTCCTGATAGATCGAATCGCGTACCTCAATCGTCTCCGGCAGATCGAGATTATACCAGGTGATTTTTCCATTATCCATGCGGTAAAAACGTGTGTCCAGACCACAGGCGATGTTGACGACGGTACAATCCGGGTTTTTTCGGATAAAGTCGCTGATCAGCTCATCAAACACAACACTCCGCGCTACGATTCCGCCGCTCATTGCTGTGTCCTTTTTCGCATTGCTGAATCATAGTCGATGCGGTCAATCAGCTCTTCTGCTTTGGTGTCGCGGAACTTGTTTTTCGGATTTCTGCTGTGCATGGCGCGGGCGTAGAAGCACTGCAGCATCGTCTCGGCAGTTCCGTTCAGTTTTGGTTTTATTTTTTCATTGCTCATTCTGGGTGATCTCCCTTCTGTGTTTTATATTCTTCGATCCATTTCACCGGTTCCGTCCCGGTCTTATTTTATTTCGGATTTTCCACCTTGTCCCCCACGAACCAGTAATCACAGACCTCACCGCTGCCTGCCAGTGTATGGTCACGGTAGAGCTTCGCGTGCATCAGGGCTGCTGTCTTGTAATCAATGTCGCACATAATCGGCAGCACTTCCAGATAGCCCTCTTTTCGGGCGAAGGTGTTCAGGGGACATTGGGTGAAGTGGTAATAAAAACCGTTCTGATGCTTCGTCTCATCAAAATGAAAATCCCACGAATACGCCTTATACTGCGGATGTGCTTCCAGCCAGGCGGCATCCTTATGCATCATCTTCGCAATCCGCGCCATGCCGCTCTTCTTATTCGCATTAATCATCAGGCCCATGGCTTTCAGAAGCGGGAAGGACATCATCTCCTCTGAGATTGTACGCAGTTCCTCCACAGAGATTTTCCGGTCGATGCATCCCACAGGGCGAGGAAGATAAGCCTTCATAGAGATTCGACGCCATCGGGTTGTCCTTTCCGATATCATCGGCGCGGCGAAGCAGGTCGCGGTAGATCTGGTTGGTCTTGCGGAGAAGCTCTGCGGTCTCCTCTTTTCCGTAGCGTTTTAGCAGACTTTTCTTTATTAAAGGAGTCAGCATGTTCCAATATTTGCTGGTGTATTCCATCATGGGCGGGTACCTCCATCTTACTTTTATTAGGATTCACTAACTGGCAGGTGTAAAATTGCCGCCTACAATGTAGAAAAATAGGCGGAATTTTACTTTTCATTATGAGGTTATTATATCACACTTTTTATTACTTTGTTTTAAAATCGCAAAAATTTCTTGACTATAATTCAGCCTTCCTTTATTATAGAAATTAAGAAATGGCCATCCTGCTCTCTGGTAAGCATGGATGGCCACTTCTTATAGCTATTTAACATTTTCGCCAGATCGGGTGATTGCGCTCACCTTCCGGCTGTCTTGTTAAGTATATTATATTGCAATCGTGTAATTTTGTCAAATCAAAATAGCGCCTCTGCTCTGGTAAAGTTAGACGCTATTTTTAGTTAGAAGCTTTATCCGGCGGTCAGGTGTACACTGACCAACGGCTCTCTTGTCGAATATATTATATGACAGCATTTTCTTTTGGTCAACAGCCATTTTTCTTATATTTTCACCATTATTTCGACCCAAATCTCTCAAAAAGAAATTGAAATCCCCTCTCCTCCACCTTATAATATTTTCTATAAGACACACATATGGAGATTTTTATGACGATCGGTATTCTTCTTGCGCAGCAGATCGCGCAGCTTTTTCTTATGATTTTTATGGGCTTTTTAATCGTAAAAGCCGGACTTTTAAAGGATGAGGACAGCAAAGTTCTGTCGAAAATTGTGCTGTACCTGATCATTCCCTGCGTGATTCTGAATGCGTTTCAGGTCGATTACACGCCGGAAACGGTGCGGGGGCTGCTGGTTGCGTTTGCGGCTTCGCTTCTGATGCAGGTTGTGCTTCTTTTTGCGGTTTCAGCTCTTGGACGGGTGTTTCATTTGGATGCGGTTGAGATAACTTCTGTTTACTACTCCAATTCCGGCAATCTGATTGTGCCGCTTGTGACGGCTGTTTTAGGAGCGGAATGGGTGCTTTACAGCTGTGTTTATATGAGCGTACAGCTTGTCTTTTTCTGGACACACTGTAAAAAGGTGATCAGCCGTGAGGCTTCCTATGACTGGAAGAAGATTGTTCTGAACCTCAATATTATTTCTATTTTCGTCGGAATTCTTCTTTTTTTCACGGGCATCCGGCTTCCTGCGCTGGTCAACAATACGTTTCATTCTGTCGGAAGCATGGTTTGCCCTGCCAGTATGATTGTTACGGGTATGCTTTTTGCCGGCATGGACTTCCGGCAGATTTTTGCGAATAAACGGATTTACTTCGTGACCTTTCTCCGCCTGATCGCCGTTCCGCTGATGGCGCTTGTTCTCTTAAAACTCAGCCATCTCGCCGACCTTTCCGCTGACGGACCGACACTGATTCTGATCGTTTTTCTCGCCATCATCACGCCATCTGCTTCCACGGTTACCCAGATGTGCCAGGTATACGGCAACGATTCGCGCTATGCCAGTGCCATCAATGTTGTTACTACGCTGGCTTCTATTGTGACGATGCCGCTTATGGTAATGCTGCTTCAGATGGTAATCTAATCACAATTAACAGAAAAACGCTGTCCCGCTTCCCCTTCCAGAGAAGCATTGACAGCGTTTTCTATTACCCAATTAGTACCTTTTTCCCTTCAAACGCAAATCCATAATGCCGGATTCTTTCTTTTGGGATTCCCCGTTCTTTCAGTTCCGCGTCGTATTTCTTTATTTCAATCTGCGCCAGTGCTTTTTGTACCGTTTCCTGCAGCGTTTTTTCTTCCGTTTCTTTTACTTTAAATTCCAGAATCATAGCATCTCGATCCAAATTTCTGGGAATTAGAATCACATCGTATCTTCCATACCCACTTTCCCGATTGGAACGCACCTCATAAAGATCTCGCACTTCCACCAGCAGCCCAAGTACAAATCCATGATAAAACCGCTCTGGCTGGCTCCGCTCGGACGCATGTTTTCCAGCATCAAAATTACTAAATGTAGCAAGTGCAATATCATTCATATAGAGGTTCATCGCTTTTACATCCCCATTCAGCAATGCTTTGATAAATTCATTATAGTTGGCAGATGCCGCTGCAAACCAGCTTTTGAACATATTCGAAAACATGCTCACAGTCTCCAGATTTGTGATGGAAAGAGAATACCACGGCTCCAGCGTCAGTCCTCTGTATTCAATCTCCTCCACTTTCAGATAACCGCTTGCCACCAACAGACTCCATACCGCACTTTCATCCTGTTCTAATTGTCCAAATATAATCTGCTCATCAAAATTAACTACAATTTGTTGTCTGTTGATCAGTTTTTCCAGTTCTTCCTTCATATTTACCGATGCTGACTGCAGGAGTTTGCTGATCAATCCATTGGAACTTGTAGCTGCCCAGTAGGGCCGCAGTTTTTTCTCTTTCAGATAATTTGTAATAGACCACGGATTGTAAATATCACGATGCGTGCCAAAGCAAAATCCGTCATACCATTGCTTTACCAGATCTTTCTTTTCCGGCATTCCAAATTGATCTAATGATTGAAATACCTCTTCTTCTGTAAAACCAAAACAGTCTGCATAGGCATCCGATGTTGTTGTAATAACCGTCAGATTATTGAGGTCCGAAAAAACAGATTCTTTGGAAATACGGGTAATTCCAGTCATCACAGCGCGTTCCAGATATGGATTTGTTTTGAATGTCGCATTGAAAAGGCTTCTCATAAATCCTACAAATTCATCCCAGTATCCATGAATATAGGCTTCCTGCATGGGCGTGTCATATTCATCCAGAAAGATCAAAACTTTTTTTCCATATAAAAGATTCAAATAACTGGAAAGATTTTTTAATGCATCCTGTGCTGTCACATCACTCATTTTTTCTGTAATTTCCAGCATCTGCTGTTTCTCATTTTGCGTAAAGCATTCTTCCTGCTCCAAATACCGATGTTGGCGATAAGCATCTACAATAATATTTTTTATCTTCTGCACTGCATCTTGATAGTTATTCTGTTTTACGTCCGCAAAGCTCAGAAAAATCACCGGATAAGTTCCCTGCAGTCTGCGGTATTTTTCCTGTTTCCAGATGGAAAGCCCTTCAAAGATGGTACCTTTTTCTGCATACTGTCTGGAAAAGAAACAATTCAGCATGCTCATATTCAATGTTTTGCCAAATCTTCTCGGACGTGTGATCAGCGTAATGTCATCTCCACTTTCCCACCATTGTCTGATAAAATCGGTTTTATCAACATAAAAATAATGATTTTCTCGAAGGGAAGCAAAATCCTGCTTTCCTATACTAATCGCTGAAGTCATATTTCATCTTTCCTTTCTGAGCGCAGACACACCAGCATTTTCTGTCTGATAATGAAATGTTCCACTGTTTTCTAATCGATAATCTTATCTTATAGTTTATCAAATTCCAAAAGAAATTAATAGACTTTTTCTTCTGCACAGCAAGAAAATGGCCGTCCCATTCCTCAGTGCAAGGATCAGACGGCCATTTTTCACTATCAGTTTCCAGTTTTATTTCTCATACAAAAACTCTTCCGGAAGTGTTACGCCGAAGTCTTTTGCCAGATGGCGGAATTCATCCGGTGTGATCGTCTGGTGTTTCGTTGGCTGCATAGAAAGTGTTTTTACCAGGATTTCTGCAGATTTTTCTGCGGTATGCATCAGACCGAAGGTCAGGTCAAAATCAAAGCCGGCGGCGAACATGCGTGGTGTGCCCAGATGGCAAGATCATATTTCTTCATCAGCTCGCTCGTGGCAACGGCGATCTCTCTGCCTCCCGGAACCATCCACGGAACGACACCGATTCCGGACGGGAATACAACAGGGCACTCGGTTGCCATCTCCCAGAGTTCACGGGTAAATACTTTATCTTCCAGCGGCAGAACAAAGGTAAGCGCGATCACGTTGGTGGTATGTGCATGGTACACAACGCGGTATCTTTCGTCCTGAAGTTTTTTTACCTCCAGGTTCATCAGATGGCTCGGAAGCTCTGAGGTCGGGCGACCTCCGTTGACGAGACCCCAGACGATGCGGTAATTTTCACCTTTTTCATCCAGCTCAATCATACAGATGCTGTCTTCCGGTTTGATTGTGACATTTCGGAAATATTTTCCGCTTCCGGTTACCAGGAAATACTCTCCCGCAAGATTTGGAACGGCGGTTCCGATCGAATTCCACTCTCTGGCCTCAAAGTTTTCTTTTACCTCTTCAACCTCTTCTGGTTTCACACGGTAAGAAAGGTTTCCGCCGTTTCTCTCATGCCATCCCTGCTCCCAGCCGTCATTTGCCATTCGGATAAAGCCCTTTACAAATTCTGCATCTAAAAATTTCATGTTTTTTCCCTCTTCTTTCTCTCTTTTCCTCTTCTTTTATCGATATTTACCGGCACACAACCTCTACCGGCACATCCAGGATTTTTGCAACTTTCAGAATCGTATCAATATGATGTCCGACAGCAGCTGCCATATGATGTGTTGGTCCCGCCTCACTCCATCTGTTGCAGAACTCTCTTGCCCCAATGGAGAAACGTGTTCTCATATTGGTATCGCCAAAGGTAAAGATCGGACCATCCTCATTGACACCCTCTGCAGCAACAAATTTAAAATGACCGTCTTTATCCTGCGTAATTCCAAGATATGTAACATCTCCGACTGGCGGATAAAACTGCGTCAGATATCCGCCGCCTGTCTTGCCATGAAAAACATCAACGATTTTCATGGACGGTTTTTTCGCCTGCGAAATATCAGCATCTCCCGATCCGGAGTGGCCGATAATACAGATATCCTCATTGAAATCGATCGAATACATCTCAGAAAGCTGACCGGTTCCGGCGATTGTTTTCAGAATGCTCATTGCCATTGCAACTTTCATATCACCCTCTACGGCACAGGCTGTACCCTGTTTGATCAGCATGGAAAATGCCGGAATCAGCATGCTGTCCAGTTTTCCGGCAACCCCTTTTGCAAAGCCGTCATAATGGGATGCCACCATACCAAGGTCTTCTTTTTTCACCCACTCTTCAAATGCAACGACATATTTTGCCATATCCCATACGGTCTCTACCGTTGCACCGCCCTCGATATCAAAAGTATCCAGAATCTCCTCTGCCTTGGCGCGGATTGCGTCCTCATCTGTGACAGGATCCGCGATTGCCCACATTTTCTCCCAGTCGAACTGTTTCGTGTAAAGTCCCATCCGGTTGTAAAGATTGGTTTCATCGATATACAGATCCATCATTCCCGGATATGGTCTTCCGATCTGGGCAATATTGGTGTAGCGGAATCTTCTGCGTACCTGGGCTGCCCGGCACCACTCGTCGATTTCCTTTGCCACGTAAGCATCTCCGCCTTCTACAACACCGGTGATAACGGCATGACGTTTTCCTGCACGCTCCAGATCGGCTACCATCTCACCGACTGCTCCACAGGCATACAGCTCACCGAGCCATTTTGGCGTATCGGTATTCGCATAATCCGGTGCTTTCCGTTTCTGCACATTCACAAGCACAACCGGCACATTCAGGTCACGGACTGCCGGGAGCATATTGTAGCTGGTCGCGTAGGTCAGAAGCTGTAAAATAACAAGATCTACATCCGCTGCACGGAACTTATCTCCTGCTTCCATGGATAATTCTTTCGTTGTAACGATTCCACCATCGATCATTTCAACGGTATCGGGAATCGTCTTTTTGAACGCATCATACTGTGCCTCAAATTCCGGAACCAGCGTCGGGAACTGCGGCAGATATGCACCCAGTGCGATTGCAAATACACCTACTTTTGCTTTTGTTTCAACTAACATGTTCTTTGCCCCTTTTAACCTTTCGTCTCATTTTTTATGGCTCATATTGTTTGATTTCGAAGGAATGGAAAATACAGTTTCTCGCATCTTTCAAATTGCTGCATTCCTTTCCGGTGATCATCTGCACCGCCAGATTGCCGATGGCAGTTGCCTCGGTCGGTCCCGCCAGTACGGTCCTTCCGGTCTTTTCTGCTGTCAGCCGGTTCAGATAACCGGCGTTGGCGCCGCCGCCTACGACATGAATCTTCCGGTACTGACAGCCCGTTTGTTCTTCCAGTTCTTTTAATGTCTTGGCATAGCATACTGCCAGACTGTTGTAGATCACTGCTGCAATCTCTGCAATTCCCTGCGGTACCTGCTGGCCACTTTCTTCACATGCCTTCTGTACCTCTGCTGTCATATTTTCCGGTGCAAGAAAACGGTCGTCGTTTGCATCCACAATAGATGGGATGGTGCATTTCGATGCCATTTCGCAGATCGTTCCAAAGCTTAAATCCTCTGCGATTTCTTTTTTCACAGACTGGACCATCCACAGGCCCATGATGTTTTTCAGAAAACGGTATTTTCTGTTGTAGCCGCCCTCATTGGTAAAATTGTGCTGCATAGCTTCTGTCCCGCAATCGGCCTCTTTTAATTCTGTTCCCATCAGAGACCAGGTTCCAGAGCTGATGTAGAGTACATGTTCCTCATTGCTTGGCACAGCGACTACTGCGGAGCCTGTGTCGTGTGTTGCGGGAAGAACAATCTCACAGTCGAAGCCGACCTGCTCCTGAATTTCTTTTTTCAGACGACCGATCACAGTCCCCGGTTCACGGATCGGCAGGAAGATTTTCTCCGGGTATCCCAGTTTTTGAATCATCTCCCTGTTCCAGTCCCCGGTTTCCGGATTGACGAGCTGGGTCGTTGTTGCATTTGTGTATTCCTGCGCTTTCACGCCGGAAAGCAGGAAATTCAGGTAATCCGGAATCATCAGCAACGTCTCTGCTTTTTCCAGCTGTTCCGGTTTTTTCTTCTTCCACGCCATAAGCTGATAAATACTGTTAAAAATCTGTTTCTGAATGCCGGTCGATGCATAGAGTTCTTCCTCCGGCACCGTGCGATAAACCTCCTCATCCATTCCTTTCGTGCGGTCATCGCGATAAGCAACGGCATTTCCGATCCGCTGATCATCCTTGTCCAGAAGGACAAAATCAACCGCCCATGTATCAATTCCGACACTCACCGGGATTTTTCCAAGTTCTCTGCATTTTTTCATTCCGGCCAGCACAGCTTCGAAGAGCGCCTCGATATCCCATACCTTCTCACCGTCCCGTTTCTGCATTCCATTCGGGAAACGGTAAATTTCCTCAAGAACCATTTTCCCATCTTCCATATGGCCGAGAATATGTCTTCCGCTGGATGCTCCTATATCAATTGCTAAATAATATCTTTCCATACCCTTCCTCCATTTTCTGTCTCTAATTATAGATAACTTTATGTGGTAAAAAAGAACACGCTTTGTCTAAAAAAGTGTCCTTATTTGCACTATAACGATGTCATTGATCGTATCCATCTGCATCCGTTCGCTCTTCTTCTCCTTCAGCCGCGCCGGAGTTTTTGCTCCATGGGGTAATTCAAGAAACGTTTTCACAGGAAATTACGGTAAAAAAATTCCGCAGCACTTCTGTGATTGAGGTGCTGCGGAACTTTTTTACATTTTAGGCTGATATCTCATGTTGGATACATTATAAACTGTGATAAACGCTTTCGGATCAAGTTTGTTGATAAAATTCATCAATTTCTGGTATTCTGTCTTGTCTACGATCGTGATGATTTCTTTGCGCTTCTGCATGTTATAGGCACCATAGGCTTCATAGATCGTAGCACCGCTGTGCAGCTCATGAAGAATAAATTCCCGAAGTTCTTCTTCCTTTGGAGTGATGATACATACCCGGCGTTTGATATTATGATCAAAAATAAAATGATCCAGAACAATTCCGTTAAAATACGTTCCAAGAATACTCAAAACTACCGTTTTCTTGTCGTAAACGAGTGCTGCAGACAGAGCAACACACATACCAGACAGAGACATAGCTTTTCCAAGCTCCATATGAAGATATTTATTCATGATCTTTGCTACAATATCAAGTCCGCCGGAAGAAGCATTCCTGTTAAAAAGAATACTGAGTCCCACACTGACTACAAGTGTATAGCACAGAACATCCAGCTCCTGACTGTTTGTCATTGAACCAAAATCCGGGAAGATTTTTTCAAAAAGTCCAAGAAAAACAGGAAGCATGATACTGGTGTAGACGGTTTTTACACCAAATTCTCTTCCGCAGGTAAAAAAGCCGATGATCAGAAGTACTACGTTCAGAATCATGGTGATGGTGGAAAGAGGCAACGGTACAAAGTTGGAAAGTACGATACCAAGACCCGAAATACTGCTGACAGAAGTATGGCTTGGTACCAGAAAAAAATAGACTGCCGCTGCAATAATAGCAACAGCTGCTGTCAGGATCAGGATTTCCAACAGAATCTGAGTATCCTTCAGTTGTTTTTTCATGTTAATTCTCCGTATCTTATTTTTTATGGGTGGGAAGATCCCTTCCTTATATTAATGGCATTTTGAAGATCTGTAAACCCTTTCCGGGAATCATTCCAACATATTTGTGTATCGTTGTTGCTTTTCCGTCAGCTTTCTGTAATACATATCCTTTTTATTGCTTTTTTTCGTTCTATGCTACAATAAACTTAACAATTATCTTGCAACGTAATCAGGAGAACAACATGAGCGAAAAGGATTGACCAACATTAAGGTCTCAAAAAATA
>ENA-OQCN01000054-OQCN01000054.1-human-gut-metagenome-genome-assembly--contig:-NODE-54-length-48183-cov-3.762111_pt1 | contig 48183 bp, 58 predicted proteins | sample MGYA00242497_ERZ504576 | MGnify/ENA primary metagenome ERZ504576 (study PRJEB26092, sample SAMD00036296) | human gut metagenome | host: Homo sapiens | study: EMG produced TPA metagenomics assembly of...
AAAACCGATTGTAAACGAAACAAAATTTTACAGTTACCTTAGGAACATTATACCAAATTCAAAAAAATCAAAGCAGGCAACTTTTATTCAGTCAAGAGTCCGTTCCTATGTCACACTTGCAGGCACTAAGCAAAAAGTTTACAGTCCATGGAGTACCGTCATTACTTTTGGCACCTCGCCTAAAAAGATTACTGCAAAACAGTCCGGCTCAGGATAAAGATCAACTGGTCAAAAGTTTCCGGTGCTTCCGCATATGAAATATACGTTTCCACAAGCTACGATACGAAAACTTTTTACGAAGTAGACACCGTTAAAAGTAAAAACACCAGCTACACCCTGAAAAAATTTAAAAAGAAAAAGTTGAAAAAAAATACCATGTATTACATCAGTGTCAAGCCGGTCTGCAAAGTCGGAAAGAAAAATTGTTCCACAACCGTTTATGTATCCAATCCTACATCAGTATTTTATAGCAAATAAAAAACTGACCATAAAATGATTGATTGTTAAAAATAAAACCGGATGTTTAAAAAATGCAAATCTCTTATATACATTTTTTAAGCATCCGGTTTTATAGTGAATATACACAAACTTTTTTCTAACACTTGCCGTTTCAACTTTCCCATGTTACTCTACATTTATCGCAATTCAAATTTCATTTCTGTGAAATTCATTTTCTGAATATCAGTCTTTTATGTCCCGGCAATTCGCAGCTATTTCAGAAAAGTATTGTGAAAACCATTTTATTTTTTATAATCAAAGGAGAATATGATATGGGGAAAAACACACGAAAAATCCATCATACAAAACGGGTTTTTGTACAAAAGAAATACCGGGATGCGTTATTCCGTAAAATTTTCAGTGAGCGTTCTGTCCTGCTTGAATTATATAACGCGCTGAACAACACTGGTTACTCAGACGAAAAGGAACTTACTGTTTACACCATTGATGATGTAATTTATCTTGGCTACAAAAATGATGTATCTTTCATCGTTCGTGGAACACTAAATCTGTATGAGCATCAGAGTACCTTAAATCCAAATATGCCGCTTCGCGGGTTGATTTATTTTGGTAAACAATATGAAAGTTACATCAAACAGCAAAACTCCCTTGCCTGGAATGTACCGCAAAAGTCTATAATATTAATTACGGACACAATAAAGAACTGATGCTTCGGTGCAGAACGTTAGAGGAATACTCTATTTTGATCAGCAGAATCTATTCAAAGATTTTGGAAGGAATTTCTTTAGAACAGGCAATTGATTTCACGGTACAGGATTGTATTCATGATAATATTCTCCGTGATTTCCTCATAAAACACAGATCGGAGGTAGTTGGAATGTTACTGGAAGAATTTGATATGGAAGAGTATATTAAAATGGAACGCAGGGACAGCTATGAAGATGGAAAATGCCAATATCGTATACACGTCATTCACACGATGTACCAAAAAAATATTCCTGCTGAAAGCTGCATCAACATGCTGGATGAGGATGCTGATTTTGTAAATCATATCTACCAGTTATGCCAGCTTCACCCTGACTGGAACGACAGCAACCTTTTTGATGCTGTAGAAAGCAATTAGACACATCATATCATGAGTCGAATCTCACTTTTTGTTATTTTATAATAACATGATGTTGGGGCAGAACAGATCATTTCAGGTATCTGTTTTGCCCTCCAGTTTAAAATTCAATTCCTATCATGTATTTTTGGGCACTTACTCCACATTCTTTGTTGCGATCACATCCACACCTGTCCCTGCAACATTTTTCACAAGCACATCCCCGATGTGCACCGGGGCAGCAACCTCAACATTTTTCAATGCTTTGACACAGTCAAATATTTTTCCTTTCGGAATATCTTCTTTCGTCTTTACAGAAACCATCGCTTCGCTTCCTCCGGTGACTCTTACGGTGGAGGTCACGATCCTGGTCGGATTTGTTACTTCTTTTCTCGCATAGATATCACCGCGCTTACAGGTATTTCCCGTAACGCTTACGACTTCCCCATGTTCCATTTTTACAGTCAGCGGGCAGCCCATCGGACAGCCGATACAGATTAAATTTTTCTCTTCCATGATATACCTCCATTTTTGCGCTGCTTTTCAATGAAAACAACGTTTTCATTTGCATCTCAAGTTTGCGCGTAAGCATTTTATTCCCGCTCGATTTTCACTGTGATCGTCTTTAAATCCGGGTACTGCAAAAGCTGTTCTTTTGTCAGCTTGATCTCTTCCATCTCCCCCGGTGCCACAACCGGACGTTTTCTGTGAATGACTCTCTCATCATCAAAATAAGCGCTGACGTAACAGTTCTTGTATACACCGCCCACACGGAAACGGACTGTGATCTGCTCATCCATATTAGCAACATTGATGGTTCCCGGCACCGTATACCGGACACCCTCGATCGGATTTAAAACAATGTCGTTATCTCTTGCTGCCTTCACGCCATCTGCTTTCACATAAGCTGCCGCATTTTTTCCGGCTGTCTTTGCTTCCTCGGACACGAAATCCACCAGATCATCACATGCAGCACATTTCCACAGGCAAATACACCCGGAATATTTGTCTCAAGGCTCTCATTGACCTTCGGTCCGGAAGTAACCGGGTTCATGTCGACACCCATGCCTTTGGAAATCTCATTTTCCGGGATTAGTCCTACCGAAAGCAACAGCGTATCGCAGCTATATTCTTCTTCGGTCCCCAGAATCGGTTTTCCTTTACTGTCAACCTCAGCTAACGTGATTCCTTCTACACGCTCTTTTCCCTTAATGTCCACAACCGTGTGGCTTAACTTTAACGGGATTCCGTAATCATCCAGACACTGCACAATATTACGTTTCAGACCGCCGGAATATGGCATTAATTCTGCCACGACCTTAACCTTTGCACCCTCAAGTGTCATTCGCCTTGCCATGATCAGTCCGATATCACCGGAACCTAAAATGACGACTTCACGTCCCGGCATAAAGCTTCGATGTTTACCAGACGCTGTGCCGTTCCTGCGGAGTAAATTCCCGCCGGGCGGTATCCCGGAATATTTAACGCGCCTCTCGGTCTCTCGCGGCATCCCATAGCAAGAATGACTGCTTTTGCCTGGATCTCAAACAGGCCATCCTCACGGTTCATCGCCGTAACGACTTTCTCATGGCTGATATCCATGACCATAGTATTTAATTTATATTCAATGCCCAGATCTTTTACCTGTGAAATAAATCTGCCCGCATACTCAGGTCCTGTCAGTTCTTCCTTAAATGTATGCAGTCCAAATCCATTGTGGATACACTGGTTTAAAATTCCGCCTAATTCTTTGTCTCTCTCTAAAATTAATATGTCATCGATTCCGTTATTTTTTGCAGAAACAGCAGCCGCAAGCCCTGCCGGTCCACCTCCGATGATTACGATATCATATGTTTTCATGCTCTGGCTCCTCCTTCTTACAGACTGTCCTTGTTGGTTCCGACAATAATCTTTGAATTTCCGCCTGATTTTGTAATCTCAGACTGGCTCACACCGCGCTCTCTTGCTAAAATCTCCATGGTTCTCGGTGAACAGAAACCCGCCTGACACCGTCCCATTCCGGCTCTCGTCCGCGTTTGACACCATCTAACGATTTTGCACCGAGCGGACGTCTGATGGCATCGATGATTTCTCCCTCTGTGATCATCTCACAGCGGCAGATAATGTTTCCATACTCCGGTTTTTCCTTAATTAATGCCGCTCTTTCCTCTTTACTTAATGTGTTTGGATTTAATACACCCTTGCGTGTTGCAATGAAATCTTTTTTCTCTTCCAAATGCATTTTCTCTTTTAACAGATCTGCAACCATCTCTCCGATCGCAGGACTGCTCGTAAGTCCCGGTGACTCGATTCCGGCGCAGTCGATAAATCCTTTTGCATCGGCAACCTCTTCAATAATAAACTCATGACCATCCTCATGTGCACGAAGTCCGGCAAAAGATGTGATGACCTGACGCATCGGAATATTTTTTACATTCAGGTTTGCACCGGCAATCACCTGATCCAGGCCTTCTCTTGTGGTGTTGGTTCCCTCTTTATCCTCAATGTCAATGGCGGTAGGCCCTAACAGCAGGTTGCCATGCACCGTCGGCGAAATGAGGATTCCTTTTCCATATTTGCCCGGCAGCGCAAAGACCGTATGACTTACATGGCTTCCGGCACTCTTGTCAAGCAGGCAGTAATCACCGCGTCTTGGCGTAATATGGATTTTCTTTTCACTGACCATGTTGTGAAATTTGTCCGCATAGACACCAGCTGCATTGACCACATATTTTGTCTCGAACACACCCTGATTTGTGTGGACTTCCCAGATATCTCCCGACTTTTTCAAATCGGTTACTTCTGTGTCAAACTTAAATTCCACACCATTTACATTCGCATTCTCAGCCAATGCGATATTCAGGTTGAACGGACACACGATCCGGCGCTTGGCGCATACAATGCTGCGCAGATATCATCCTCAAGATTCGGCTCCATCTCATGCACTTCCTCTTTGGATAAAATACGCAGCCCCGGCACACCGTTTGCCACGCCACGGTCATACAGCGCTTTCAGATTCGGCATATCCGCTTCATCCCTGCAGACAACCAGAGAACCTATCCGCTTAAACGGAAAATCAAGATCTTTGGAAAGCTGCTCCATCAAGGCATTTCCCCGTACATTTAATTTTGCCATCAGGGAACCTTCTTTTGCATCATATCCCGCATGTACGATTGCACTGTTTGCCTTGGATGTGCCGCAGCAGACATCTTCCTCTTTCTCTATCACACATACTTTTGCATTATAACGCGACAATTCTCTCGCCGCTGCTGCGCCGGATACACCGGCTCCGATGATAATTACGTCATACATTTTCCATCTCTCCTTTTTTACTTTGTTCTTCTGGTATCTAACCCGGAGCTTTTTCATTCATAAGATGTAATCTCCTATGAATAAAAAAGCCTGACAAGTAAGCGCACCCATGCTGTTGCGATTATCCTGTCAGGCTCTCTTCTCTCTTGCCCCTCAACAATAGATTGCAGGTTCCACATGCACATCTACTGTCATAAATATAAAATTGTCATATAAAGTTACTTATCGCATGACAAACATACGGTCTACCATGGAATTGCTCCATATAGCAGTACTGCAACAATTGCTCCGATCACCGGTCCCACCAGCGGAACAACTGCATATCCCCAGTTGGATGTTCCTTTTCCCTTAATCGGAAGAACGGCATGTGCAAGACGCGGTCCGATATCTCTTGCCGGATTGATCGCATATCCGGTCAGTCCACCAAGTGACATACCGATCGATACAATGATTCCAAATACAAGAAACTTTCCAAGTCCATCGGTAAGTCCCGGCACATTTGCCATACCTTTGATCGCAAATACAAGGATAAACGTTCCAACTGCCTCACTGAAAATATTCTGTCCCATGTTCGGAATAGAAGGCGCTGTACAGAACACCCCAAGTTTTGTCGCCTGATCCTCTGTTGCATCAAACTGTCCTTTAAACAAAAGATATACGATCACCGCTCCAACAAACGCTCCTGCAAACTGTGCAATGATATATCCCGGAACCATTGCCCAGTCAAAACTTCCGTCAACTGCAAGTGCTAACGTCAGCGCCGGATTAAACGATGCTCCCGATGCTGCTCCGAAAATAAATGCCGGCAGCATAACCGCAAGTCCCCATGCAAATGTGATCTGGACAGTTCCTCCACCCTTCATGCCAGATTTGTTGAGATTTACGTTTGCAACAACTCCATCACCTAAGATGATCAGAATCATAGTTCCCAAAAATTCTGCTATATATGGTAACATACTATCCCCCCTTATTCAATTAACTTTACCAATACATTACAATCTTTACCTTCCCTATACAAAACCTTCTTTTTAATCTTCCTTTGCCCAGCCGTATGCATATTTGACTGCTTTGTTCCAGCCTTTGATCATTTCTTCTCTCTTTGCGGCATCGATCTGCGGCTCAAATGTCTTGTCGATTGCCCAGTTTTTAATAACATCCTCTTTACTTGACCAGTAACCGACTGCCAGACCAGCAAGATATGCAGCGCCCATCGCTGTTGTCTCTACACATTGCGGACGATTTACCGGCGCATCAATAATGTTCGCCTGTGTCTGCATCAGGAAATCATTAGCACTTGCTCCACCGTCAACTTTCAAAGCGGTAAGATCAATTCCGGAATCTGCTTTCATGGCAACCAGAACATCATTCACCTGATATGCCAGAGATTCCAATGTTGCACGGATAATGTGATATTTATTGACGCCACGGGTAATACCTACGATCGTACCTCTTGCATACTGATCCCAGTGAGGTGCACCAAGACCGGTAAATGCCGGAACTACATAACAGCCGTTCGTATCTTTTACTTTCTTTGCCATGTATTCAGAATCAGGTGCAGAATCAATGACTCTTAATTCATCTCTTAACCACTGGATCGCAGCCCCCGCCACGAAAATAGAGCCTTCCAGTGCGTAATTAACTTTTCCATCCAGTCCCCATGCAATCGTAGTTACCAGACCATTCTTGGAAAATACCGGTTTTTCGCCTGTGTTCATTAAAAGGAAACATCCGGTTCCATATGTATTCTTTGCCTCTCCTGCGTTAAAACAGGTCTGACCAAACAATGCTGACTGCTGGTCTCCGGCAGCACCTGCGATCGGGATCGGTCCACCAAGGTAAGAAGGATCTGCCTCCCCGTAAATACAGCTTGACGGTTTCGGCTCCGGCAGCATACATTTTGGAATATTTAACTCTGCTAAAATCTCATCATCCCACTGAAGAGTGTTGATATTAAATAACATTGTTCTGGATGCATTGGAATAATCGGTCACATGAACAGCGCCTTTTGTCAGTTTCCAGATCAGCCAGGTTTCTACCGTTCCGAATAATAATTCACCCTTTTCGGCTCTCTCTCTTGCACCCGGTACATTGTCAAGCAGCCATTTTACCTTCGTGCCTGAAAAATATGCATCAATGACAAGACCTGTTTTTTCCCTGAATTTATCGGTAAGTCCTTTTTCTTTTAAGGTATCGCAATATTCTGAAGTTCTGCGGCACTGCCATACGATCGCATGATGGATCGGCTCTCCTGTTTCCTTATCCCAGACGATCGTTGTCTCTCTCTGGTTGGTAATACCGATTGCTGCAATATCCTCTGCTGTCGCATTGATCATGTTCATCGCCTCAACTGCAACACCGAGCATACTTGCCCAGATTTCATCTGCATCATGTTCCACCCAGCCCGGCTGTGGGAAGTACTGTGTAAATTCCCTCTGTGCCACGCTGCACATCTCACCTTTCTCGTTGAACAGGATACATCTGTTGCTTGTGGTTCCAGCATCCAGTGCCATTACATATTTTGCCATACTTTTTCCTCCTCTTTCTTTTGGCTTTATTTAATATTTAAACTGCTCCCCCCAGAGCATTATAAATATTCGTAAAATTGATTGTTCTTTTTTTCTATTGAAATATATTATTTTTTACCTTACATATTCCAGACTTTATGGTTTGTGGATGATACCGCCATCGCACCCGCTGACAATGCTCCCATCACGTCTTCTTTATCTGTGATCAGCCTCCTGCAATGATGGGTACTTTTACCGAATGACTAATCTGTGCAATGATCTTAGGCATCACTCCCGGAAGTACCTCGATAAAATCCGGTTTTATCATGTGCTGCTGTTGTCTGATATTTTCAAATGCCATTGAATCCAGTAAGAAAACACGGAGTACTGTATACATAGACATTTCTTTTGCTTTTTTGATCAGTGATGGCTTCGTGGAAATGATTCCATCCGCTTCAGTCTGCTCCTTAATAAATTCAACTGCAATCTCCTTTGGACTTAAACCACTGATGAGATCCATATGCACCATCGCGATCTTACCTGCATCCCGTATCGTCTTTACAATTGAGCCAATAGAACAGACATCCCCGAATAAAATAAAAATGACTCTGATATCATCATGTTTACAGCATTCCTCCACATCTTCCATACTTTTTACTGCTGCAATAATTGGATTATCCTCAACTGCTTCATAAAAATTCTGATTCATGCTTTCCCCTTCCCAGATACCTTTTTCCTATTTCATATGTATACAACTGATGATCATCTCATGACGTTTTTGCATTGCAGTTTTAATATAACATAAAAAAGAGCGACAATACCAACGGCTTCATCGGCCGTTCTATTCGCTCTCCTGTCATTGCTCTCTTATTGAACTGTCTGCATCATATCATAATGCACAATGCAATGCAATACTTTCTTGATGTTATTTATCATTTTTGTTTGTGTTTTACAGTTTTTTCTATATATTATTGTATATAATACACAATTTTGTTTCATTTTCTTATATATCTTTGTTATATTTTTATCAATGTATCATATTTCGTTTCATTCCACCTGAAAATCATCCAAAGCAGACTTCTTCCCTGTCATTTTCCCCCGTGTGTCAGGATGCCCCGCCCAGACTTCTAACTTTTCCTCACATTCCTGCGCCGTGCGTGCTCCCATGCCTAAATCCATACCAAAGATTCCATATTCGTCTCCTGCTGAAAGTCCGGCGATCTTAATGTCTCCATCTTTATTATCCTGAAATAGCAACGTAATACAGGTAGAATTGCCCGGTATCACATTGTATCTCTGATAGATTCTGACCGTAACATCCATTCCCTTGGACGTCATGCTGTATTCATCCCGGAAATCTAATTTATGCTTTCCTTCTTTCAACAGCATATCTGTATTTTGGATCACATCCTTCAAATTACCATGAACTACCTTCTCAAATACAGCCATATGACACGCCTCCCCCACAATGTTTTTCCTGCGCAGCTACTATTTAAAACTGATTTATAACAATTTTACATCATTGATTTTGTAACGTCAATTACGCCGCCAGCACTTCAAGCACCGCCTCCGCCAGCTTTTTATGACCTTCCTCATTCAGATGTTCCCTGTCCTCCTTACTCGGCTCAGCCACATCGGATGCTGCAAGGAAATCACAGCCATATTTTTCTGCCACTTTCTGATAAACTGCTTTCAACCCCTTCGATACCTCCACGGACTTTTCATTAAACTCAGGATCATACCCCTGCTCCCAGACACCTTCCCCAAGCTGTATCGGAGAGATCAGTAAGATCCTGATATTCTTATCTGCCTTGCGGATCTGCTCCACCAGACGCTCCACGCCAAGACCGATCACCTCCGCAGAAGCATTGTAAAATGTCTTGCAGTCATTCGTTCCAAGCATTAAAACAACGCGGTCCACCGGCGCATGGCTCTCCAAAAGAGTCGGCAAAAACGCTGCACCTTTTCTGCCCTCGCGCAGCTCATCCTCAAAAACTGTCGTCCTGCCGCACAGTCCTTCCTCAATGATGCGGCAGCCTTTTCCATATAACTGCTGTTCGATCAGCCTGTCCATCTTGTATCTCTGCCGTAGCGGTTTTTCGTTCCCGGTATCAATCCATAAGTATTGGAATCTCCAAAGCATAATATTTCTTTCACACTAGTCTCCTTTTCTCCGCCGTTCTGCCGCGGATCCAGTTTTTATATTAAATATGTTTCATCTTTATCTTTTTATTTCATACTATATTAATATGAATACTATGTTTTGTCAACAAAAAAATATGGTAACAGAAAACCCTATCCTTAACAGGATAGGGTTACAAATCCAATATTTATAAGGCAGATCAATGCAAGCAGTGTCACCGCCAGCTTTCCGCCTGTCTGCTTTAATTTTTCTTCCACAGCATCTGCCATACGGTAAATGCAAAACATTGTCACAAACAGCAATATAAAATACAGGGTAATATAAACACGCTCACCGGAAACATAGATCGTCGCCATAAATCCAAGGATCATGCCTGCACCAAATCCGCATCCCAACATAAGAAGCGCGTAAATATACTCTATCGGCTGCTCTCCTAAGATGATCCATAATGCATAAAGCATCGCCGCCACTGTGACTGCAAGATACACCATCGGAAGCCAGGTAGAAAGCGTGCCCCAGCTCCATTCTGTGATCTCCTGCGGCATGACAAACAGACCTGATAATCCCGGATAAGCAGTACGCATTGCCGTCTGCCCGAATAAAATCAAGACCGGTAACGCAGAAATAATGGTCTTTTTATAGTCATCCGTTTTTACATAGACAAGCATTGCAAGCACCAATGCAACTGTCAGAAATACGGCATCGCAGTTTGCTATAAACACACGCTCAATACTGAGCAGACCAAGATACAGTTTATCTCCAAATCCATATGTCTCAAAAATTGGAAGATCTGCAATGCTGACCGCATTTCTTCCCGCATTTCCCGGACAGAACAGGATTGAGATCAGTGTTATGATATTAACAAGTACCATTCCTGCCAGATACAGATTATTGCTGTGTATTACTTTTTTGTCCGTCAGTGTGCTTCCAGCAGAATCCTGCACCAAAGGCATCTTTTTAGATTTCCCACAAATCAGATAAATGCCATACAATATAAAAACCACAAACAGGATCACCGCTACCTGCTCATGACTGCTTGCGATCACACAGACAAGTACCCCTGCAATGCCTTCCACAATATTGATTTTCTTATGTACCAGCATTTTTTTCAGCAGAAATCCAACAAAGAACATTCCCCAGACCGGCCAGAAATAATTTACCGTTGTGGTAATCCAGCCGGCCGTTCCCATATCATGAAACGGATATAAAAGAACCGCCGCTGCCGCACACCAGTCCATCAGTTTTCCGCCATCAAATATTTTTGAGATCAATACCGGAAACGAAATAAAAAGCGCCAGATCAATGAGTCTCCACAAAATTGGATACTTTATGATCCAGACAAGAAGAAACTCTATCACAAACCGGGATGTCCACGTCTCATAACGCTGTATCAGATAATTCCACAATCCAAGCTCTGACGTTGCCTGCGAAAAAAACACATCATCTCCCGCCATCGGACGAAACCTCAGATGATAAATAATCCCCACAAACGCCACAATGAAAAAAGGAATTAACTGACGCAGATCTGCCCGGACTTTATTCTGATTTTCCACGCATCCGGCTCCTATTCCTCAAACATATCGTCCATCTTTGTTCCACAGTTGCTGCAGAACGCTGCTCCCTGCGGCATTTTGGCACCACATTTCGGACATTCTGTGGCTCCCTGAAGCTTAAATACTTCTGCACGCATACGCTCGATCTCTCCGAGTGCCTCCGTAATCAGGAAAAAGTGCTCCTGTTCCGGTGTCTTTTCTTCGGTTTCCGCATTTTCCTCATCTTTGTGTTTCTCATAATATGCTTTTCCAAGTTCCGCATACTGTTTTTCCACGAAATCCTCTTTGGATCTGATATCCATCTTTAACTTTGCGATCTCAGACACATCCTTGGCCTTCTGCCCAACATCCTTACCCGCACTCACGATCGTCTCACTTAACTTATCAAAAAACTCCATACTGTGTTTACCTCCCTGAATTGGTTTCCTGATTGTTTCTATACTACGCAGTACCTGTCTGGGCACTGCTCATGCTTACGCACATTATACTCTTTCCCTGTATTTCTTCAATAAACACCTTTTTCATCTTATACATTATCTTTCTTATCTCATACAGATATATAGCAGATATCCTGCATAACATGCAAGCAGTACAATGCCTTCTTTTTTTTCAATATGCAGCCTGCTCCACGCAAACACCCACACCAGAATGCTTACAATTAAAAGAATCACACTGTCTATCACATTTTCCATAATAAATGCTACCGGACTTATCGTTGCTGTCACTCCAAGGATAAATAGAATATTAAAAATATTCGATCCGATCACATTTCCAAATGCCATATCAACTTCATTTTTTCTTGCTGCTACAACAGAAGTGACAAATTCCGGCAGACTTGTTCCCATTGCAACAATCGTCAGTCTACTAAGTTCTGGCTTAATCCTGCTTTCATGGCAACCGCTGATGCACCATCTACAACAAAATCTCCGCCAAATTTAATAGCTACTGCACCACCCACAATATATATTACACATACCCATGCAGGATAAATTTTATATTCATTGTCAGATTCTTCTAAATTTGCTGATTCCGCATGTGCTTTTAATGCTGACTTTACCATCCAGACTAAAAATCCAATAAAAAGGATTAACAAAATCACCCCATCTGTTCTTCCTATCTCCATGCCGAACAAGCCCAGCACAAGAAGAAGTACCACACACACAACAGAAAGCGGTATTTCTTTTTTCAATGTATTTTTCTGGACAATCAGAGGTGCAAATAATGCACATGCACCACACACCAGCATTAAATTAAAAATATTTGACCCGATCACATTGCTGACAGCCAGCGCATTGTTGCCTGCCAGCGAAGCTGTAACACTGACTGCAAGTTCCGGCAGACTTGTCCCCATTGCAACGATCGTAAGTCCTACGATCATGGATGGAATCCTCAACGACTTTGCCACGGAAGAACTTCCTTCAACAAAAAAATCTGCACCTTTGATTAATAATATAAATCCCACTAATAATAAAACGATTGATTTTAGCATCTCCATCATACACATTCTCTCCTTTTTTATTTTCCATTTTCTGTTTATCCCAAATAGGTGGATTTTCTTACCAAAACACAATCTGGCATCTGCTGATCATATTCAATAATTATAAAATCCCCAGATGTGTCAAAAGAATCCTGACTCCAAGCAGTACTAAAATGAACCCTCCGACAAACTCTGCCTTTTTTTCGTATTTATTTCCAAAAAAGTTTCCAACATAAACCCCGCCAATCGAGATACAAAAGGTCGTGATTCCGATCACCGTGATCGCCTCTACGATCGGGTAATCCAAAAACGCAAATGTGATCCCGACTGCAAGCGCATCAATACTTGTCGCAACGGCAAGTACAAACATCTCTTTGAGATCAAGTGGTGCATCCATTTCTTTTACTTCATCGTCTTCCTTATCCGGCTTCACGGATTCCACGATCATTTTACCACCGATAAATGCAAGAAGGATAAATGCGATCCAGTGGTCAATGCTTGTGATATATTGCTCAAACTGACTTCCTAAAAGCCATCCGATAAATGGCATTAACGCCTGAAATCCTCCGAAAAATAATCCTATCACAAGTGCCTGTTTTTTGTCCACTTTACGCATTCCGAGTCCTTTGCAGATCGACACCGCAAATGCATCCATGGACAGCCCGACTCCCATCAGAAACAATTCAATAAAAATAGCCATCTTTTTTACCCGCTTTCTTTTTTATCAGACATTTTCCGTGAAATTTCCGCAGTTATTTTGTACTGTATGCGCCATCTCTGCAGTGATTTCCCATTTCTGCCATATTGTCAATGATAATATTTATCAGTTAAATATGACAAAAAAAAGAGACTCCATGTATATTCCTGTACCGGATATCCCCACAGATATCCTCACAAAAATATACATGAGTCTCATTCTTTAAGATTTGCCAGGTTCTTCTGGTGTGTGCCCGCCAAAAGAAAACCGGTATGTTGACAAATCACGCAATCACGCGAACTACTCCCTCACGGTTTCACAGGCTGTCTGCCTTAAAAATCAGCCTGTGCTCATCATAAGTTTTTCACTTATGCCAAACGCTGTTTTCACATCATATCTTATGTACCATGATTTGTCAATGAATGTTTTATTAAAAAAACATTCACAATTTTTCTAATTATCCCTAAAAACATTAGTTATTTTATGTTACCTGCAATAATAAAAGCACTACCAACGAGTAGTGCTCTCATGCTTACTTTAAATGTTTTATTCTGTCCGTTGCCGCAGTCCATTTTTTTACCAGACAATCTAATAATATCAGGATGACTGCACACAAAATCATATATACGGAATTTAATGGTGTTATACAACCGATGATTACCATTATACTGGATATAAATAACACTGCATTATGTATCTTCCTGTGTCTGGAATAATCTATCTTTTTCCATATATAACATGCAATAAGATATCCTATAATTAAAATTATGATTCTATCCATTATTTCACTACCTTTTTATGAATGGAAAGATACTTATCTTTCCGTAATTCTTTCTGAAGTTTATTATAGTCAGACGTATAACGTCCCATCCCGTTCCAACTCCCTGCGATGAATATACCATAACCATATCATCTGATATCTGCACCCGGTATCCGGCAGCTTCCATCTCTTTTTTGATCTTCTTTAAATCTTTTTCATACTCTTTGATCAATTTCGCATAGCTGCTCTCTAATGTCTTATATGCCTTACAAAACTCTTTATTATTCACAATACCTTTATATACATCCGGATGATGTTTTTTGGCATAATACAGATAATTCAGAATATAATACTTAAATTCGGCATATGCCATCCTGTCATTTTCACAATCATTAATAAAGATTTTCCATTCGTTCCATCCGGCTTTCTTTGATTTGTAATATGGAAAAAGTGCAATTGTTGTACTCATACCCATGCGGTATGCCATAAATTCATTCATAAGACCATATGCCCCATCCACATTGGAAGATAAATATGCACTGGACTTTGCCACATAGGTATTATACCGGAATGTCCTCAGGCGTTTGGGTATCGTTTTTGCCATTTCTTTTGACTGATAAACCATTGTATGCGGAACATACACTGTTTTCTTATTGCCAACAAAATATGCCGTTGTCTTACCTGAAAAAGAATATGTTCCATAGCTGTAGCTATACCCATGTGTCTCCTCATGCACAGCCGTATTCATGCCATCTAGCATCCTTCCCCCGGAAAACCACGTTAGGATATTATCCCCTTTCTCCATCTGTTTTTTCATGATGTATGCGCCATCTTTGTCATATTTATTTAAAATTTTCAAATATTTTTCTCTGTAACTTTTGCCTTAAATCCCGGAATTCCAGATGCTGCTGAAACCTCAAATGATGATGTCGGCAATGAAATTAACAAAGCAACTGCAAGTATTCCCGCTAATAATCTTTTCAACACTTTCATAAGCACTTCCCCTTTTCATCGACTTTTCCATTACAATTATGAATCAATTTCAGCACAAGGTCTACTCAAAAACATTACACCGCTGCAAGCTTGCACGCTCCATGATCCTGCCGGTGCTCTCCGCATAGATCATTTTTCCGGCATAATCATTTTGTGGAAACACTTCTGCAAAGGTATCCGGACTGCTCCCCTTTAAGATATCATGTTTCAACATCGGGAGAATCCTTGACCAGATGTAAAGACGGCCGCTTCCTAAATATTCAAGTCCGTGAAAATTAGCATGTGGTATTTCCACCATCTCTTCTTTTGCATCAGCCAAGCAATTCAAGAATCTCTTCTTTTGTGAAGCTTGCAGAATCCATTCCTTCGCCCTCGAGCACCTGCTCGGCAAGTTTCTTTTTCCGCTCCTGGATGTCGATGATCTTCTCCTCGATCGTTCCCTCTGCCACAAGTTTGTATACCGTCACGACATGCTTCTGTCCGATACGGTGCGCACGGTCTGTCGCCTGATTCTGTACAGCAACATTCCACCACGGATCGTAGTGGATGACGATGTCCGCAGAGGTAAGATTTAATCCGGTTCCACCCGCCTTTAAGCTGATACAGAATACCGGAACATCATCGTTATTAAAACTTTCCACCATCTGCATACGTTTTTCCTTATTTACAGAACCGGTCAGAAGATAGTAGTCGATCCCTTCCTTTTTCAGACGCTCTGTCAGACGGTCTAACATGGATGTAAACTGCGAGAACAAAAGGATCTTGTGTCCTGCTCCGACTGCATTTACGATCAGTTCCATACACATATCCGTCTTTGCGGATTCTCCGTGATAATCTTCCAGTAAAAGTCCCGGATCACAGCAGAGCTGACGCAGTTTGGTAAGTTCGGAAAGGATCTGCATCCTGCCTTTCTTGAACTCTTTCTCATTCTGCTGACTAAGCATTTCCTTCATCCTGGTCGCATAAGCATCATATAACTGCATCTGTTCGCCATCGAGTCTTGCGAATACATTTTCTTCGATCTTCTCCGGAAGATCTTTTAATACATCCCCTTTCAGACGTCTTAAAATAAACGGACGGATCATGCGCTGTAAACGCTCCATCTTATTTGCATCCTGATTCACGGCGATCGGAAGCTCGATCTCCTCCCGGAACTTCTGATATGTATACAGGAAACCAGGCATCAGATAATCAAAAATACTCCAGAGCTCGCTGAGTCTGTTTTCGATCGGTGTTCCGGTCAGTGCCAGCTTGAATGCCGCAGTGATCTTTTTGACACCCTTCGCCGCCTGTGTGGACGGGTTCTTGATATACTGTGCCTCATCGATGACCTGAATTGCGAATACAAACTTCTGGTACACCTCGGCATCACGTTTTAACAGATCATACGAAGTAATAAGGATCTCGCCCTCTTTGCTGTGACGGATGATCGACGCACGATCCGGTACACTTCCGGCAACAATGACTGTTTTTAACTGCGGTGCAAAGCGCATGATCTCCTTCTGCCAGTTGTAGACCAGAGATGCCGGACACACGATCAGGGAACGGCGCAGTTCCTTTTCCCCAGCCTGCATTTCTTCCTGTTCTGCCGTTAAAAGGCTGATGACCTGAAGCGTCTTTCCAAGTCCCATATCATCGGCTAAAATACCGCCGAATCCGTTCTCACGCAGTGTCTTTAACCACAGGAACCCATTCTTCTGATAACTTCTCATGATAGAATTCAGCGCTTCCGGAACTTCATAGTCACTGTCCTCGATCGTCTTCATGTTGCGGACCATGCCCTTGAACTCTTTATTTTTCTCGATTGAGAGAAGCTGATTGTTCTTTAATGCCGCGTCCAGATACATTGCGCGGTATTTTGGTACGATTACAGTACCTTTTTTGAGGTTTGTCTCCGTCAGGCGCAGATCCTCGCTGACTTCCGCCAATGTGCTTAAACCATCCTCCTCAATATTTAAAAAGTCACCGTTTTTCAAACGGATATACTTCTTTTTCCTGTCATATTTTGAGAGCAGATAGGCAAGTTCCTCCCGTGACATTTCATCGGAATGGATCTTTAACTCCAGAAGATCACTTTTTAACGAGATACCCACGGAAACGGCCGGGGAAGATACCACCTTTAAATTGCGGAAATTTTCCGTCGTATAAATGGTCATAAATTCGCCCAGTCTTCTCAATCCGCCTGAGACAAGCTGATAAAGCATTTCCTCATTGTTCTTCAGTACAAAGACTGTCTGGGACAGCGCATATTCATTGAAATACGGTTCCACAAGATTTTTGATGCGGAGTTCCTCTGCGAGATCGCGCACTTCACCCGGTGCGATCTTCTCGAGGACATTATATTTATCATCCCCGTAAACTGCCATCAGTTTTGCACCTACCGTATTCATATCCTGTCTGTCTAAATAAAGTTCAAACTCAGGTTTCGGCGGCACATAAAGGCTCTCATCAAATCCTGCCTCTTTTTCCACTTTAAAATATTTTTTCAGTAATGGAAGCAGGTCGCGGCAGAACATGGCAAGCTCATCTGCAGCGATATAAGTCTGTCCTCCGGTCTGGCGGTGCAGAAATTCAAAAAATTCTCCGACCGTTTCTTTCATTCCTGCCGGACTGCGGTAGATCATATCCGCGTCATAGAAATAAAAATATTTTTCACCGATGATCACAGAATCATCTTCCAGCATCAGAAAAATACCGGAACCGCCCTGACGGATAATCAGCTTCGGACGCTTTTCTTCCGGTGAAAATGTATAGGTATCCTCCGGTAAAAATCCTACCTCCGCCTCAAACGGCATATCCCCGACTGCCTCAAAAAAGCGGTCAATTCCCACACTGTCTAACTCCATCGTGCGTTCATAACTGCCTGTATACGCATAATATGCATGGAACTGGCTCTGACGTCTTTTATCCATCTCCTGCTGTTCCATAAATGCGATCATACGTTTTGCAGATTCCGTAAATGCATCCAGATGATGATAAAACTCCAGTTTTTTACCGTAACGGACTTTTTCATTGATTTTAATCGAGTGTAAAAATGCAGAAATATTTTTGAGTACATATTTCTGCTCCATTCCAATCTTAAATTCCACCGTGGCATAACTGTATTCCATCTTGAAATAAGGCTCTAACTCCACCTTGCCGTAAATATTTTCCGGTAAAAGATAGGTGGAACCTGCACGCATGGAATAACGGTTTAACAGATTTTTTAATGAAGTATCCGTTTTTAACTCTTTTTCCGTGCGGATGTCCTTCTGCTCTGTCTTCTCGCTTACTCCAAGTTTTGCATTTAAGATATCTTTCGCCTGTCTGCGGTTCACATAGGCAAGCGCAACGGCTACACAATGTTTGCAGATGCCCTCATAGTTACAAAACGCCTCACAGTTGCAGCGGCTCTCTGAAACTTCCGCATATTCTTCATCTATCACAAGCCGGACATCGTAGTGATCCTCGACTGTTCCTTTTACTCTTCCAATTAATTCTGCCTTTGGAACGCCATCTTCCGTGTATACGTCATAGGAAAATTCCTGCACGAGTCCACGCTCATACAATTCCTTTCCCCGGCGGTATGCTGCCGGATATGCTTCCTGCTTAATGTCTGATATGGAAAACATGATTGCTGTGCTCCTCAATAGTATATTTTTTGCATCTTTCTATTGTAACATAAATTTGAGGATTCGGTTAGACTTTTTTCACTAAAATACAATCTTGATCTCCGTACCCACACCAACCTCACTTGTCAGCGTCATCTGCGCATCATGCTGCGCGACAATATGCTTTACAATGGCAAGCCCCAGACCTGTGCCGCCAGTGGATTTTGACCGGCTCTTATCGACACGGTAGAAACGCTCAAAGACGCGTTCCTGCTGTTCTTTCGGGATTCCGATACCGGTATCTTTTACGATCAGGACCGGTCTGGTATTTTCGATCGTAGTCACGATCGTGACACTGCCGCCTTTTTTATTATAACGGACCGCATTACTGCAAAGGTTAAAAAGCAGTTCCTCAAGCAGCGTCTTGTTTCCGTTCATTGGAACAGACGCCCCCTCTAAGTGCAGCGTCACCTCATTTTTATCTGCCTGCATCTGCATGGAATGAATGCACTGCTCCCCAAGATCATGCAGATCAACCGTCTCAAATTCAAGTTTTAAATCACTGTCATCTAATTCTGAAAGCTTTATAATATCGTTGATCAATGCCTGCAGACGCTCCGCACTCTTATGGATCTCATTTGCAAAATGCGCGGTATCCTCCCCGCCCGTCATTCCGCTTGCGATCAGTTCCGCATATCCGGAGATCGCAGTCAACGGCGTCTTTAATTCATGGGAAACGTTGGCTGTAAACTCCTGACGCATCTGTGCATGATTTAAAATATCCATATGCTGTTTTTTGATCATGGAAATAAACGGGCGCATTTCCTCGTAAACTTCCGTCTCATCCACCAGGATAATATTATCTGCCATTTTCCCGATCGGTGCCATGAGTCTCCGTGTCAGACGGTAAGAATAAAATACACACATCAGAAATACCATCAGACCAACCGCTAAGATCAGACCTGACATCGTAGACACCAGATGATAAATGCTTCCACTCTCTTTTGCAACACGCACAACACTTCCATCTTCTTTTCTAAGTGCATAATAAAAGGTATGCTTTGATGACGTAGCTGAGACACGGATTGATTTTCCCTCGCCATTTTTTATGGCCTCCGCAATTTCCGGGCGTTCCTTATGGTTCTCCATGGAAGAAGCATCTTCCATACTGTCATACAGGACCGTGCCATCCGTATCCACGCAGGTGATGCGCAGCCCGTCATTTTCCAAAGAATACGTGATATCCTTCGAAGTTCATTCGGACTGATCACCGAGACAACATGTGCACTTGCCTTTAAATCATCAAATATCTGTTCCTCCAGGATCTGATAAAAAAGAAACATAGAACAAACGGCAGTCACCACAATGGCGATTGCCGCAATTAACATAAAGCCGATATTAATTTTTTTCTTCATTCTATCATGTACCCCACATTCCGCACGGTCTTGATACAGCTTCCTGCTGCACCAAGTTTCTGCCGCAGCGTTTTGATATGCATATCAACGGTACGGCTCTCTCCTTCGTATTCAAAGCCCCATACCTGATCCATAATCTTGTCTCTTGATAAAACGATTCCCTGATTGAGCATCAGGTACTTTAACAATTCAAATTCTTTAAATGTCAGCTCACACAGCTGGCCTGCGACCGTAACGGCATGTTTGTCCATATCCATAAGGATATCTTCATGTATCAGCTGTGAATCTTCATTTATGCGGCTTGTTCTTCGAAGCAGTGCTTTCACACGGGAGATCAGCTCCATGACTCCAAACGGCTTTGTGATATAATCATCTGCTCCAAGATCAAGTCCCTTTACCTTATCAAGCTCACTTGTCTTTGCCGTTACCATAATGACCGGGACATCCGCGGTCGCCTTGTCTGCCCGGATCCTTGTTAAAATATCCAGTCCGTCTTCCCCCGGAAGCATGATATCTAAAAGGATCAGGGACGGGATATTTTTTCCATACGCTTAAAAAATGGTGTGCTGCCCTCAAATTCTTCCACTTCATAACCGCTGTTTTTGAGCGCATAACGTTCAATTTCGCGAATATTAATATCATCTTCCACTATATAGATCGTTGCCATATTTCCCTCAATCTCCATTTTTGCGCCCTTAAATCTGATACATCTTCTCGAACTCGTTCAACTGTTTCGTAAACTCTGCGCTCTCCTCTGCATCCAACTGCTCGGTAAAACTGTGTTCCTCTAACTGCGTATCTTTCAACTGCATCATATATACCGCAATATTCGAACAATGGTCCGCAACACGCTCATAATTCATTGCAAGATCTGACAATACAAGTCCAAGCTCAATGGTACATTTACCTTTTCTAAGACGCTTCATATGGTTTTTCTTTACTGTCTTGTTTAATTCATCAATGACTTCTTCTAACGGTTCTACCGTACGCGCCAGTGCTTCATCCCCCTCCACGAACGCATTTGTGGTACGCTCTAAGATATCGCGGAGTGCCGCACTGTATACTAACATTTCTTCTTTTGCTTTCTTAGAAAATACAGCTCCCTCTTTGACCATCTGCTGTGCATTCTCCACCACGTTGATGGAATGGTCGGAAATTCGCTCAAAATCTGTCAGACAGTGAAGCAGGGATGTCACTTTCAGACTGTCTTTGTAAGATAAATTCTGGCTGCTTAACCTGGTTAAGTATGCACTGAGTTTGTCATCATAGGTATCCACGATGTTTTCTTTTGCAATGACATCCTCGATTTTTTCTTCGGAGTACTCATCCAATACGGTCATCGCCTCTAAAAATCCTTCGTGTGTGATCTTTGCCATCTGATTGGCAAGAGAATGGCACTGCTCAATCGCAAATGCAGGGCTGTTTAAGAAACGGTCGTCTAAAATAACAAATACATCCTCTTTCTGATTCTGTTCCTCTGCAGTTTTCGGGATCGTTAAGTATGCCAGTTTCTCCAATCCCTTTGTAAATGGAAGTAAAATCAGGGTTGCGAACACATTAAATATGGTGTGGATCATTGCGATTCCCGCTGCCCCAACGACTTCATTGGTAAATTCAAATCCGATCAGCGCATTGCCTGTATAAAACAATACCAAAAACAAAATCGTACCGATTACATTGAAATAAAGATGTACAAATGCCGTTCTCTTTGCACCTCTGTTTGCCCCGATTGCTGAAATCATTGCCGTCACACAGGTACCGATATTCTGTCCCATGATGATTGGGATCACAGAGCCATAGGTAAATGCTCCTGTTACAGACAGTGCCTGTAAAATTCCGACCGATGCAGAGGAACTCTGTATGATCGCAGTAAGTACAGCTCCTGCCAATACACCAAGGAACGGATTGTGGAACATCGTTAAGATATTCGTAAATTCCGGCACATCTGCAAGCGGTTCTACCGCCCCGCTCATGCTCTCCATACCGTACATCAATACTGCAAATCCAAGTAAGATCTCACCGATATCTTTTTTCTTGTCGCTCTTTTTCGACATACAAAGTATGATACCGATCATTGCAAGGATCGGTGAGAAGGAGGATGGTTTTAACATCTGGATAAAAAAGTTATCCCCCTGCAGTCCGCTTAAACTCAAAAGCCATGACGTTACCGTTGTTCCGATATTTGCACCCATGATGATGCCGACTGCCTGTGACAGCTTCATAATACCGGAGTTCACAAAACCAACCACCATGACCGTCGTCGCCGATGACGACTGGATCACTGCGGTTACACCTGCACCAAGCAACACTGCCTTGATCGGGTTTGATGTCAGAGTCTCTAAGATCTTCTCTAATTTACCTCCTGACATCTTTTCTAATCCGGCACCCATCACGTTCATTCCATACAGAAACAGTGCCAATCCGCCAATGAGGTCAGTACTCCAAAAATATCCATCTCAATCTCCTTTTGTATGCCGCTTTTCTTATTCTTTACGTTTTTTTGACATATAATTTATTTATACAGCATTTTGCGCCATTTTGCAATTAGCATAAAAAGGAGTATGTAAATTCGCCGTCAACTTTATGTAAAATCAATGTAAAATTTCAAAGAAACCATTGATTTTTGTCTATTTTTAATTTTCATGCTGTCCGGTAATGGAATAGATCACCCACTCCGCAATATTGGTCGCATGGTCTCCGATACGCTCAAAATATTTTGCAACCATCAGCATATCCGTTGCCTGCTCACCATTTTTTACATTTTCATTGATCTTTTTGATGAGCTGCTGTTTGAACTGGTTGAACAGATCATCCACCACATCATCTTCTTTGATGACCCAGTGTGCCATATCCATGTCTTTCTGCACGAATGCATCCACACTCTTGATGACCATATTTGTTGTCTCTTTTGCCATTGCCTTGATCAGGTCAAGATTGATCGGATCCCCGGTTTCATAAGTTGCCTCTGCCATCAGGATTGTCATTTCCGAAATATCAGATGCATGATCTCCAATACGCTCCATATCCGTAATCATTTTAAGTGCTGCTGAGATCAGCCGGAGATCTTTTGCCACTGGCTGCTGCTGCAATAATAATTTCATACAAAGGCTTTCAATATCACGCTCCTGATGATCGATCTCCTCATCAAAACTGATTGCTTTCTGTGCTTTTTCCACATCCTGTCTGACCAACGCCGAACATGCCATCTCGATTGCCTGCTCGATCAGACTTCCCATCTCGATCAATTCATCGTTCAATACCTGAAGCTGTCTGTCAAATCTGTTTCTCATAATTTTCCACTTCCTTCTTTCTTTTCCTGTTATAGGTTAACATCAGCCAAAACGTCCGGTAATGTAATCTTCTGTCCGCTTATCCTGCGGCACGGAGAATAACCGCTCTGTATCGCCCGACTCGATCACTTCCCCTAACAGGAAAAATACGGTCTTATCCGAGACACGGACTGCCTGCTGCATGTTATGTGTTACCATGATGATCGTGTACTGTTTTTTCAATTCGATGACAAGATCCTCTATTTTGGATGTTGAAATAGGATCGAGTGCAGAAGTAGGCTCATCCATCAGGATGACTTCCGGGTTGACTGCAAGTGCTCTTGCGATACAAAGTCTCTGCTGCTGTCCACCGGACATACCAAGTGCACTTTTTTTCAGACGATCCTTCACCTCATCCCAGATTGCTGCATCCCGCAAGGATTTTTCCACGATATCATCCAGCTTTGCCTTTGAGCGTATGCCGTGTGTTCTCGGTCCATATGCGATATTATCATAGATACTCATTGGAAACGGATTCGGTTTCTGGAATACCATTCCGACACGTTTTCTTAAAATGTTGACATCCATGCCTTTGTAAATATCTTCGCCATCCAAAAGAACACTGCCGGTGATCTTACATCCTTCAACCAGATCATTCATTCTGTTTAAACTTTTTAAAAAGGTAGATTTTCCACAGCCACTCGGTCCGATAAATGCGGTAATCTCGTTTGATTCAATCGACATATTGATATCTTTCAATGCGTGAAAATCACCATAATATAAATCCAGATTTGAAATTTTAAATTTTTCTGCCATGTTTTCCTCATTCCTGCGCTGTTACTGTTTCGGCGCTTCAAATTTTTTTTGCGATCAGGGAGGATACCCCATTGATGATCAGTACCACAACAAGAAGTACAACCGCCGTCGCATATGCCTCGTTGGTATGCATTCCTTCGCGCGATAACGAATACATATGGATCGCTAACGTACGACCGGAATCAAAAAATCCCGCGAGATTTGCAACCGTACCTGAGGTGTAAATCAGTGCCGCCGTTTCTCCGACGATTCGTCCGATTGCTAAGATAATGCCGGATAAAATACCCGGGATTGCGCTTGGGAGCACAATTTTAAATATGGTACGCAGTTTTCCTGCGCCGAGACCAAAACTTCCTTCACGGAATGAATCCGGTACGCAAAGAAGCGCTTCCTCCGTCGTTCTCATGATGACCGGAAGTACCATGATCGCGAGTGTCGCCGCACCTGCCATCATTGAATAGCCCCACTTTAATGCCGTCACAAAAAATAACATACCGAACAGTCCGTAAATGATGGACGGAATGCCGGAAAGTGTCTCCGCCGTAACACGGATGATCCCAACCAGCTTGTTTCCTTTTTTGGCGTATTCTACGAGATAGATTGCCGCACCCACACCAAACGGCACGGATAACACAAGTGCCAGCACCGTCATAAAAAGTGTGTTGATCATTGCCGGAAGCATCGACACATTATCCGAATTATAAGTCCATGCAAACAGCGACGGTTTTAAGTATGGGATACCGCGTATTAAAATATATCCCACCAGAAACACCAGAACACCTACCGTCAACACTGCTGCCACAAGTACTAACAGTAGCAATAAGAATGAGCCCGGATGTTTCGTATATGATTTGATTTTATCTTTGAAAGACTGCTGATTGATTGCAGCAATCTCATATTCCATATTTTTTTCCATCTTAACCTCCATTTTTGCACTGCGTTTCCTCTAATTGTCCTTTGTACGTCTCTTTAAGATAGAGAACGAGACATTGATGATGAGGATAAACACAAACAGTACCACACCGGTTGCGATCAGTGCTTCTCTGTGGAGATCCGTTGCGTATCCCATTTCCATTACAATATTTGCCGTTAAGGTACGGACACCTTTAAAAATACTAGATGGAACTCTCGCCTGATTTCCGGCTACCATCATAACCGCCATTGTCTCACCGATCGCACGGCCGACACCGAGTACAACTGCTGCCATGATACCGGATTTTGCTGCCGGAACGATTACGGTAAAAACACTTCTCTCATGGGTAGCCCCAAGTGCAAGCGCACCCTCATAGTAGCTGTTTTCCACTGCACGGATCGCAGATTCCGACACTCCGATAATGGTCGGCAAAATCATGATTCCAAGCAGGATCGATGCAGTTAAGATACTGTTTCCATTTCCTTTAAAATGTTCTCTGATAAACGGTACCAATACAACCAGACCGAAAAATCCATATACAATAGAAGGAATACCTGCCAAAAGATCCACGATCGGTTTTAAAATGCGGTACAGTTTTTCCGGACAGAAGCGCGCCATAAAGATTGACATTAATATTCCAATCGGGACTCCGATTAAAAGTGCTCCTCCAGTTACATAAATACTTCCCAGAATCATTGGAAAGATTCCGAATATATTATTGGTCGGTTTCCATACTTTTCCCGACAAGAACTGCCATACACCGATTTTCTGCATTGCCGGAAATCCGTTTGCAAACAGAAACACACAGATTAAAGCTACTGCAATAATGGATATGACTGCCGTAAAGAGGAAAACGCCTTCCATTACTTTTTCTTTGATATGATTCATTGTTATCTCCAAACTGATCAAAAGTCGTGTACATTATTTATGCAAAGACCGGCAGAGTATCTGTCTCTCCCGGTCTTTACTTAAGGTCTTATAATAAGGAACTATCTATGAAGCAATAGATTGCACGCTGCAAACATTCTATTGTTATGAATTACTCTGTAACACCATCCCAGGATGTGATCTCACCTGTGTAGATGCCCTTTACGGTATCTTTGGAAAGATCTGTGGTTGGGTTGTCGTTATTTACGACGACTGCGATACCATCCATGGCGATTACGGTTGCTGTTAAGCCACCCTCAGTCTCGGAATCTTTTAATTCACGGGAAGCCATACCGATATCACAGGTTCCATCCATGGCTGCTGTCATACCTGTTGTGGAATCACTTTCCTGAATCTCGATCTCTGCACCACTGTTAACTGCAGCATATGCCTCTTTTAATTTTTCCATAACAGGTGTTACGGAAGAAGATCCTGCTACAACGATTTTTCCGCTTGCGCCGTTTGACTCGAATGCTGCTGCGCCATCATCTACCGGGATGTATTTGTTATCAGAAATAACAGCCTGTCCGTCTGCACTCATGATAAAGTTGATAAAATCCTGTGCCACATCGCTTGGCGTTCCTTTGGTTGCAATATTAAATGGTCTTGCGATCGTGTAATCTCCACTCTTGATATTATCTACGGTAGCTTCTGCTCCATCGATGGAAACTGCTTTTACACTGTCGTTTAAGGAACCAAGTGATACATATCCGATGGAGTACTCATCACCGGCTACTGTTGTTAACATAACATCGGTACTATTTGTAATGATTGCTTCATCTGTTGTATTATCGATTTTTTCACCGGCATCATTTTTCTCTTCTACACCAAACAGCTCGATAAATGCTCCTCTTGTACCGGAACCATCCTCACGGGATACGACGTTGATATACTCGCTGTTGTCGAAATCACCAGATGCTGTAGTGTCTGCTGTGGTATCTGCTGCCGTCGTGTCTGCTGTCTGATCTGCTGAACTATCCGCAGCATCTGCACTTGCATCTGTATTTGTATCTGCTCCGGCATTTGCACTTGCACTTGCATTTCCACTGTTACCGCAGCCTGCGATCATACCGGCTGCCATCATACCTGTTAATAACATACACATTACTTTCTTTTTCATTTTCTTAATCCTCTCTTTTTTCCGATTTGCAGGTTGTCCGTCCTGCCATTTTCTTTTCATTTCCTTTTGACAGTTTTTACTTTACGGCACTTATGTAAAATGCATGAGAGAAATTTGGTAAAATGTATGTAAAATAATGGTAAATGTTTCGCTTACTTTTCCGTATTTTCCGCCTGCTGATAACTCATAGCAAAAAAATACTCCTGGGAATTCAGCTTTACATCCGAATCTGTCACTCTCGAATAATTACCGTCACTGCCGAGTTCCCTTGCTTTTACATTGTCTTTTAACATCAGGTGAAACATAGCCATAATGCGCTCTTTGATCGCCTTATCCCAGATCGGTGCTGCAACCTCAACACGCTTTGTTGTATTTCTGGTCATAAAATCCGCAGATGCAATATAAACTTTTGCGTCTTCCTCATCTGCTCCAAACAGATATATTCTGGAATGCTCTAAATACCGTCCGACAATACTGATCACCCGGATATTTTCCGTATATCCTTCCACGCCCGGAATCAGGCAGCAGATTCCACGGATGATCAGTTCTATTTTTACACCGGCTTTTGATGCCTCGACTAGTTTGTCAATGATAACCTTATCTGTCAGGGCATTCATTTTTGCTCCGACATAAGCCGGTTTTCCTGCTTTTGCTTTTGCGATTTCCTCATCGATCATTGCAATTATCTTACTCTGCAGACACTTCGGTGCCACCAGAAGATATTTCGTTTTCTCCACGAGCTGCTCTAAACAGAGAGCATGAAAAACTTCTGCTGCCTCCTCGCCGATTTTTTCATTTGCAGTCATAACAGATAGATCTGTGTATAATTTCGCCGTCTTTTCATTATAATTACCGGTTCCAATCTGCGTGATATGACGAATCTCGCCATCTTTTTTGTAGGTGATCTGACAGAGTTTCGAATGCACTTTGATATGGTCGATACCGTAAATAATGCGGCAGCCTGCATCCTCTAACCGTCTTGACCATTCAATATTATTTTCTTCATCAAACCGGGCACGCAATTCTACCAGCACAACAACTTCTTTTCCGTTCTCGGCAGCATCGATCAAAGCCTCTACGATCTGTGAATTTTTTGCCACACGATAAAGTGTCATGCGGATGGATACAACTCTCTCATCCTCGCCAGCTTCTTTCAAAAGTCTTATAAAAGGCTTCATGCTCTCATATGGAAAACTTAAAAACCGGTCTTTTTCTTCGATCTGGTCGATCACAGGCAGATCATTGCGGATGCATGCCGGCTGCTGCGGCACTCTCTTTTCAAAAAACAGTTCTCTTTTTTCTCTCAGAGAATCCTGGATCTGTGAAAAAATGATAACTCTAATGGTGCCTCCGAAAAGTAAACCTGGTCTGCTCCGATTCCAAGTTCTTTGCGCAGATTTTCAATGATCGTCACATCCAGCACCCGGCTGTGTTCCAGTTTTACTGGGCAGAGTCTGCGTCTGGTGCGGATCAGTTTCTCCATGGAATCCCGGTAATCAAGATCCTCATCATAAAATGCTTCATCCACATCAATGTCCGCATTGCGGATGATACGGATCAGTGATTTGCTTTTTACTGTATACCGTTCAAACACCAGTGGCAGAAAATGAAGGATCAGTTCTTCCACCAGCATATAGCGCCCTTTTCCCGAAGGAACTTTGATCAGGCGTTCAAATACTTCATTGCTGCATGGAATGATTCCAAGCTTTTCTCCATTTTTTGTTCCAAGCACAACAACTGCATAGATTTCCTTATTTTTCAAAAATGGAAATGGCTGTTTTTTTCCAATTACCTGTGGGGATAACAAAGGCATCAGCGCCTCCTTAAAATAATGCTCCAGAAAAACTTTATCGTCCGGCTGCATATCTGCAAAACTTAAGAGTTCTACCCCCTCCGCTTTCAAAAGCTGCATATAATTCCTGTACACCAGATCTTTCTGTTCCGACAGGATCCTTGCCGCATCAAAAATTGCCGCAAGCTGTTCCTTTGCTGTCATTTTTGTTTTGTTATCATGTGCTGTTTTATCCACAAGCATCTGGTCGTGAAGTGATCCGACTCTCACCATAAAAAATTCATCCAGATTGCTCTGAAAAATAGATAAGAAAGACATGCGCTCACACAGCGGCACGAATGGATCCGCTGCCTCCTCCAGCACACGCTCATTAAATTTTAACCATGATAATTCCCTGTTTTCCAAATATTTTTGTTTTTTTCTGCCATCCTCTTTTCCTCCGTTGCTTTTTACATCTTTTCAATCTGTCTGCGCAGTTCTAACATCTGATTGTCAACTTTTGCAATCACATCCGAGTAATCTTTTGTTTCACGCTCCACATTTTCAATCTGTCCTGCGTTCTTCTTATAGCACATCTGATTGTCAAGCTCAGCCCAGTAGTCCATTGCAAATGACCGGATCTGAATCTCCACCCGGATCTTTGTTGTTTTCTCTAAATAGGTAACCGGGACCTCCACAATCAGATGAATACTCTGATAACCGCTCTTTTTGGGATTTTTTACATAATCCTTCTCTTTGATCAGGGTAATATCCTTTTGCTTTTTTATATAATCCGCCACGCGGTATATATCATCACAGAAAAAACAGACAACACGGATGCCTGCGATATCGTTTAAAGTGGTCACTGCTGCCTGAAATGTTACTTCTCTTCCTTTTCGCATCAGCTTTTTTGCAATGCTGTCCGTCTGTTTGATCCGGCCTGTCATACTACGAATAACCTGACGGTCAAACTGCTCCGTCAGGTCCGCATTGATCATTTTTAATTTTGCCTGCACCACATCCATCGCATAAGTATAAGAAAGCCGTACCATAGGTGCTTCGATCTGTTCTTTTAATTGTTTTTCCATGAGCGAAGTATCTGCTCCCGCTAAAGTCTCTTTTATTCCTATGCTTTTTTTCTGATTTTTAGAATCTTTCTTTGGCAAAATCCATATCTCCTATTTCGTAATCATCCTCATATTCGTCTTCATCCTCATTGATAAATGTCCGTCTCACCCTATGTACCGGTCCTGCCTGAAGTTTAAAGACAATAAACCCGATCACAAACATTGCTGCGATCACGATAACACCCGCTTTTGAAGTGTGGAAAATCTGTGTGGAAATACCCATGAGCATTGTTCCCATAAAGGATGCTCCTTTTCCAAAAATATCAAAAATGCCAAAATACTCACTTGATTTTTCCTTTGGTATAATCTTTGCATAATAAGAACGTGACAATGCCTGGATTGCTCCCTGAAATACACCAACAAATGTTGCCATTATCCAGAACTTCCATGCCGCATCCAGCCAAAGTGCATAGACTGCAACCAAAAAGTATGCTCCGATACAAACCGCGATCAGACGGGCTGTTTCAAATTTCTGTGCCAGTTTTCCAAAGATAATGGCACAGGGAAATGCGACGATCTGTGTCAGAAGCAGTGCAAGAAGAAGACTTGTATCACTGATTCCAACATCCTTTCCGTAAGAAGTTGCCATTTCAATGATCGTGTATACACCATCTATATAGAAGAAAAATGCAACGAGAAAGAGAAACACTTTTTTATCCTTTTTGATCTCACCACATACAGTTCCCAATCTTTTTATGGTTTCTTTTACTCCGTTTACTTTTGTCTCCACATAATAATTCTGCTTATAATTTTTTAAGAGCGGGATTGTGACAACTGCCCACCATAAGGCATTGATGATAAATGCTCCTGCTGTCGCTGCCGTACCGCTGATTCCAATATAATCCGCTCCAAAAATCAATGCCAGACTGACAACAAAAGGCACACAGCTTCCTATATATCCCATGCGTATCCCTGGGATGACACGTCATCCATGCGCTCATCCGTCGTCACATCCACGAGCATGGAATCATAAAAAATAAGGCTGCCGGAAAACCCGACTTTGGTGATCACAAATACAACCAGAAATAAAATGGCACTTTTCGGAAGTGCAAGTGCGGCACACCCAAGAACACCGATCAGCATAAACAGCGTAAATAAAGGTTTTTTCCGGTTCTTTCCATCTGCAACCGTTCCGAGCACCGGCCCTAATATTGCCACGATCAAAGTAGAAATAGAGATTGCATAGCTTAAATATGCGGTAGAGTCCGCAGCAGATACGCCATTTTCAGTTGCCATATTTTTAAAATAAATTGGTATGATCGTAGACACTAAAAGCGCAAAGGCAGAGTTGCTACATCGTACATTACCCAGTATTTTTCAAGTTTATTTAATTTCTGTTTCATGTTTTTCCCTCCTGTTTTGCAGGATAAAATCAAAAATCTCCTGATAATATCTGCACCTGGTCTGATAGTCCGCATTAAAAATTTCATGTTTGGAAGCCGGCATGCAGACAAGCGATGCTGTCTCTACGCGATTTTCAAAAACCGCGATTGCACGATTATCTACCATATGGTCATTTCCCGCTATAAAGATCAAAACCGGAATTTTAATCCGCTCCAGATTCTTTTTTTGCATCAGTGTCACAGTTGCCCGCATCGCTGCCAAAAGCCACCCGTAAGTGCCTCCATTGGTCTGGTATCTGGAATTTTCCAGCCGTTTTTCAAAAATATAATAATAACGTTCTCTTGAAATACAGCTGCTGTGTTCAAAATCCGGTCTGACATCAAACCCTGTCTGCCCCGCTGCATAATGCTCGCCCCTTTGGGTTTTCACATAAAAACCAGCCGTCATTCTTGCCACCCACCACGGATATTTTCCGGTCTGCATCCGAAACATCGGTGAAGAAAGGATCGCACGTTCAAATACTTTCGGATGTTCCTCGATATAACGCGCCGCGACCGCACCTCCCATGGAATGTGCAAATAAGATGCGGTGCCGCTCCATCCGGTAATTCATTTTTTCATAAAGCAGTCCAGATCTTTGATATAATCTTCAAAATCACGGATATATACCTTCTGGTCATCCGAAACCTCACGTTCTGAATAGCCGTGCCCGCGGTGTTCTAAGATATAAACGGAACAGCCCTGCTGCAGAAAATAATAAATAACCTCGTTATATTTTTCTGCAAACTCGCTGAATCCGTGTGAGATCACAATACAGGTATCCGCCCCCGCTGCCAGATATTGCTGATAAAAAATGGCCGCCCCGTCATAACTGTGAAAATAAGCATACTTCTGACATTGCTTCAGGTACGGTTCCACCAGATTTTTCTGCCAGGTCAGATACCCTTCGTCTGCAAAATACAGACTGCCTGCCGCATTCATAACGCCGCCATTTCTTTATGCTTCAACAATTTCACCAGCTCCGGTGTCAATTTCCCATCACTGTACTCTTCCGCAATTTTTTTGCCGCGGTCCGGGTAATTTGTGATCATTGCATCGGCACGCGCCGCACAGACGAGCCGCATATATTTTTCCTCATTTACAGTCCATACATGGACTTTCTTTTTCTGCCTCCTGCACTCTTCCATAAATCCTTCATACTGAATGTTGTAAAGTGCCGGGTGCAGTGCATCCGCTCCCACCACATACGAAGCATAACTGACCGGATTGATGATTCCATCGCTGTATAACATTCCTGTCTCTGCTTCCGGATTGATCTCTTTGATCTTTTGTATGGTATAGTGGTTAAAGGAGGAAAAAATCACACGTTCCATGAGTCCCATCCGCTCTGTGAGATCTAACACACGCACCTCAATTTCCGGATAAAACACAACTCCGGTCTTAATTTCCACATTGATGGTCAGATCTGTCGGTTTTATCAACGCATAGACTTCCTCTAACGTGGGTATCTGTGCATGTTCATACTCCGGATGTGTACGGTTAAAATTATGTTTGATCAGCTTCGCGTAGGTAAAATCTTTTACCCAGCCGCTTCCGTCACTCACACGGTCGATCGTTTCATCATGGATGACAACAAGTTCTCCGTCTTTTGTGAGCTGCACATCCAGTTCAATTCCATCTGCACCCATCTCTACCGCTTTCTCAAAAGCTGCCATTGTATTTTCCGGTGCATAACCGCTTGCACCGCGGTGTCCCCACACGAGTGTTCTTTCCATCTCTTCTCCATTTCTGCCGGTTTCTTCCATCTGCGCACTAAATCCGCCTGCCCGGCATCGATTCTTTTATTTCTCTCATCTTTACCCTATATCCTAAGCGGATATTGTAAAATGGGTGTGGGGGTTTATGTAAAAAATGGGTAAAAAAATACAGAACCACGTTTTTGTGATTCTGTAGGATAGCTTTATTTCTTCCTGTGATTAATTTTTTACCCTTATGATGATGTTGGGGGTAAATAGTGCTTCACAACCTAACGGCTGACAAATTTTACAAAGCCGAGACTGCTTTTGTGCCTTTGGAAGAAAATTAGAAAATCTTAGTATGCCTGTTTATCCACAGTGATGTTCTGCCACGGATGGCAGAACAAGGCTTCACGAGCCATGGACGGCTCGTTGAATGCCGTTCACGTCACTCCGTGAAAACATACATCAGGCATACTTAGTTTTTCTTATTTTCGTACAACGAAACAAAATAGGCACGGCTTTGTAAAATTTGTCAATCGGTAAACCAGATCGCACTATTTGACCTCAACATCTCCTTACTTTAATCCTTATGCGCCGCCTCATAAACGTTATAGCAGGCTGCCGCTCCGATCACAAGCACTGCGCCAATGACTGCCGTGCGCCCGATCGTCTCACCGCAGAAGATCGCAACTAAAATTGGATTTAAGATCGGCTCTAATGTAGAAGTTAAGGATGCCGTGACCGGCGAAACACGATCCAGGCCCCTCGATAAAAAGATGTAGGATAATCCAAACTGGATCACACCGAGAAGGATAATACAGATCCATGCCTTCGCAGAATGATCGGTCTCCCCCAAAAACGAAGGCAGTCCGATGCTAAGGCTGATCACATGGGATGCCAGCAATGACGATTCAAAATCAGCTCCCGGAAAACCTTTCATCATCATAACCAGCGCATAGGTAAATCCCGAAAATACCGCAAGCAGATTTCCCGCCATTCCCCCGGCGCTCAGGGAATCTAAAAAGAAGCATAAGATACCAGCAAACACGACCGCACATGCCACCACTGCCGCTTTTTCGGTTTCTTCTTATATAATGCCCACATCAGCAGAATCACAAAGATCGGTTCTGTAAACTGAAGCACGATCGCATTTGCCGCCGTCGTCATCTTTGTCGCTGAAACAAATGTCAATGCCATGACTGTGTTGCAGACGGCTCCAAACAGTACCGTCTTGTTCCATACAAATTTTCGTTTTGTGATGACCATATACGATGCGATCAGCATAAATGAAAAAATACTGCGGATTCCCTGGATCGTGATGGAACTCCACGGAATCGACTTTATCAGAACACCTCCAGTGCTGAAACATACTGCTGAGAGCAGCACATAGATGGTTCCCTTCATACTTTCTTTATCTAATTGTTTTTCCTGCATTTTATTCTCCCTCCCATTTTACCGCATTCCCAGCGCAAGCAGCACAAGTACCGCGAGAAAAATGATATTTGCCAGATGAAACCACAACAGATAATACCCCTTCGTGCGGTTATAATTATGCGCATATATTTTATAGGAGATCAGGCTCGCCATGGAGGCGATCAGTGTGCCAAGTCCCCCTAAATTTACACCAAGCAAAAGCTGCTTTAAATCACCCGAAAAACCGGACAATAACAGTGCCGCCGGAACATTGCTGATCACCTGGCTTGTGGCAATTCCCACCAGAAGTTCCCTTCCGTTAACCAGTGAATGCAGTATTTCCTGAAACGCCGGCAGCCGTCCGATATTTCCTGTAAAAATAAAGAAAGCGATAAACGTAAAGATCAGGCAGTAATCCACCTGCCCCAGTACTTTTCTATCTGATAAAAACACAGACACAGCCACCGCCGCAAGCAAAATATAATACGGCAGGATCCTTGCCACGACCAAAAGCGCCATAAGGAATAAAACCGCATACATGCCGGTCAGTTTTTTGTTCATTTCCTTTTTTCTTCCGAAAAATGACAGTCTGTCAATCTGATTTTTCTTTTTCTTGCACTTAAAACGAAAATCGTCAGGGCAAGCAGCACACCGGAAACAACCGTATACGGAAGCATCAAGACAAGAAACTCCCCAGCATTCATTTCTGAGAGATTATATAAATACAAATTCTGCGGATTTCCAATCGGAGTCAGCATACTTCCAAGGTTCGCCGCTATGGTCTGAAGCACGATGACCGGCACCATAAGACGCTCCTGCCCGCATTTTGCAGCGTGAGAAGTGCAAACGGAACAAACGTCAAAAGCGCAACATCATTGGTAATGACCATGCTTGAAAAGAAACACAGAAAAACAAGAACAAATGCCAGCTGCGCCGTATTTTTCGTATGCGCAAGAAGCCGCCGCCCGATCTCATCAAAGATTCCATTATTCTGCACGCCCGCCATAATGATCATCAGCGAAAGCAGGATCCCAAGCACGCGAAAATCAATATAATCGATATATGCCTGATCCGGATGCACAAAAAAAGCGGATATTACAGCTAAAATGGCTGCAACGACCAGCACTGTTTCTTTTTTTACAAATGCTATGATTTTCTCTTTCATATATATGACACCACCCATAAAACCTACCTGTCTATTCTAATCACTTTCCCCCCGGATGTAAACAAAAAAAAGCGCATGATTCGTCTGCTTCTGTACACACTATAAAATAACAGACACATAGCTATGTAAAATCACATTTGCTATGTAAAATCAAACTTTTGTATATGAGTGAATCAATAAAATGCGTGAATATAGCGCAAGAATGGAGCATATGATGTACACCCCAGTTACACTTCCGGTTACAAATGAATACGGTTATTTTGAAATACGGTTAGAGAGCATCGGCGGTCTCGGCGCAAATCTCTGCGGAAAAATGCTCGGCGAACTCGGTGCCTTATACCTTTCCTTAAACTCCTTAAGTTTTTCCAGCTACGGATCTGAAAAACGAGGTTCACCGGTAAAATCCTATATCCGCTGGAGTCCCGCTTCCCATCCACTGCGCATCAACAGCCCGGTATTACAACCGCATGTACTTGGCATTTTTCACGAAGCTGATCGGGACTTACCCAGTATTAGACGGGATTTCCGCCGACACAAAAATTGTTTTAAATACACCTTTATCCTGTGATGAAGCGGCAGAAAAATACAATATTTCCACTGGAACGCTGTATTGTCTGGACGCACTCTCCATCGCCATGGAATCCAGATCCCGCATTAACATGGTTATGCTCGGTGCGATCGCCAGAGCGTGTCCTTTTATCCCGATGGATTCCATTGAAACACTCTGCAAAAATACTATTGGGAAAAAATATCCGGCACTGATCGGGGCAAATCTGCAGGGTTTAAAAATGGGGTATGAACATGCTTCTGAAAAAAAGATTCCTGACAGAACTGCTTCCCCTTCTCTCGCAAAAGAAACTTATATCTGGGGCTACAAAAACGCCCCGATCGGCGGGATCAATACACGCCCCGGCAGCACGGTATCAAATGACCTCTCCCCCTCCCGCGAAGGTTATATTCCCCTCTTTTTGCAGGATCGGTGCATCAACTGCGGACTCTGTGATTCTACCTGTCCGGATATGGTATTTCAGTTTGCACCGGGAACTTATAAGGGGAAAGAGGCAATGGTCAACCAGGGACTTGATTACAGACACTGCAAAGGCTGTCTCCGCTGCGTGGATGTCTGTCCGACTCACGCTCTGGTAAAAGCAGAAGAAAAAGATTACCCGGACAAGCCGCATTCCATGCCGGATCAGGATCTGCTGCCAGACTCTGTCCGGTACCAGAAGACCGGCGCAAATTCCTGGATCACCAGTGATTCTTATCTTGATGAAAAACGTATTGACGGAGGTATCGTATAATGTCAGATCAGCAGCAATCAACAACACAGGCTTTCCATCATCGGATCAGCAGCAATCATCAACACAGGCTTTCGTAAAGAAAACCGCTGCCCAGCGCGAACTCTACGAAAGTGGAAATGAGCTTGCCGCCTACGCCGCAAAGCAGATCAATTATCATATCATGGGATATTATCCGATCACCCCCTCCACACAGATTGCGGAAAATCTCGATCTTTCGGGTGCAAGAGGCGAGCACAACATCCGGCTGATCGCCGCCGAGGGAGAACACAGTGCCGCCGGTATCTGTTACGGTGCTTCGGCGGGCGGCGGACGCGTATTTAATGCCACCAGTGCCAACGGTCTGCTCTATGCCTTAGAGCAGTTTCCGGTGCAGTCCGGCACACGCATGCCGATGGTCATGAATGTCGCCTGCCGTACTGTCTCCGGCCCTCTGTGCATCAAAGGTGATCACAGCGATATCATGTATCTTTTAAATACCGGCTGGATCATTCTGTTTGCGGATGACCCGCAGATGGTCTACGATTTCAACCTGATCGCCTTGAAACTTGCCGAAAAAGTGAATCTCCCGGTTGTCGTTGCCTTTGACGGTTTCTTTACCAGCCATCAGAAACAAAAATGCATGGTCTTTTCTGAAGATGAAACCGTACAGCACTTTATCGGGAAAAAACTCTCCTGTGACAATCCCGAAATCTCCGCTTTTGCCGGAAATGACTCCACCGGGAGAATCGTTTTTACAGTGTACTCGACCTGAATCACCCGGTCTCTGTCGGCTCCTATATGAATGAACCGGATATCATCAACAACAAATATCAGCTTTTTCTCGCCATGGAAGAAACACGAAAAAAACTTCCCATGCTGTTTGATGAGTTCGCCTCCCTCTCCGGAAGAATGCATACTTTTTGCCGCGGATATTTGTGTAAAGATGCAGATATTATCCTTTTTCTGCTCGGTTCCTCTTTTCACCCCGCCACAGTTGCAGCAGATACGCTGCGCAAAGAGGGCATCCGCGCTGGCGTCGTCACATTAAATGTGCTTCGTCCATTTCCATCTGACGAATTACGCCATCTCTGTATGCATGCAAAGACGATCGTTGCCGCAGACCGTCAGGACAGCTACGGCGCCGGCGGCGGAAATATGTCCTTAGAACTGCGTGCCGCCCTGCAGGATATCACGGATTCCACACACCCGATCCGGGTACTGACCGCATTTACGGACTTGGCGGGAAGGATTTTTTTGTGGAGGATGCTGTTGCGCTGTTTCGTGAAGGACTTTCGCCTGATGCCAAAGCTTTTGATTACTATGCATCACGCCGGGTACGACAGAAAATTGCCCACAGCCACAGTATTATGCACCCCTCACCAAAGATCGCCAGTCCCCCGATGTCACAACCTGCACTTTCGATCCTGCAACCGGAAAAATGCTTGTAAAAGGTGGATTGATCAAAGACGCCACCGCCATGCCCAAGCGGATCGCCCCGGGAATCGGAACCTGTCCCGGCTGCGGTATACCGGTCAACTTAAATCTGCTGTTAAAAGGGATCGAAGGAAATGTGGTCTTTCTGTTCCAGACCGGCTGCGGCATGGTGACAACCACTGCCTACCCAAAAACGGCATTCCGCATCCCATATATCCACAACCTGTTTCAAAATGGAGCTGCTACTTTAAGCGGTCTGGTGGAAGTATTTGAGGAACGGCAAAAACGCGGGGAATATCCCAAAGGCGAGATCACATTTATCATGGCAAGTGGTGACGGCGGCATGGATATCGGCATGTTCTGCACTCGGAACGGCACTGCGCGGACATCATCTGCTCTTATTTGAATATGACAACGGCGGATATATGAACACCGGTTACCAGCTTTCCTACTCTACCCCGATGGGTGCGAAAAGCTCCACCTCCCACCTCGGAAAAACACAGTACGGAAAGACCTTTTTCCACAAAGACATGCCCCAGATCATGGCCGCGACCCACCTCCCCTATGTGGCAACCGTCGCCGAGTCGAACCCACATGATTTTATCAAAAAGGCTGCAAAAGCAGCTGCCTATGCAAGGGAATTCGGCACCGCCTATGTAAAGGCGCTCTCCGCCTGCCCGCTCAACTGGAATGACCGTCCGGACACAGAACGAAAAGTCATTGCTGCCGCCGTAGACTGCTGTTATTTTCCGCTCTATGAAATCGAACGCGGCATCACATCACTGAGCTATGATCCAAAAAAATCGCATAAAAAATCCCCGTCACGGAATGGTTTTCCATGATGGGGCGCACGAAACATCTTGCCACCGAAGAATATAAATCGGTTGCAGACCAGATTCAGGCAGAAGTCGACAGACGCTATGAACGTCTGGCAGCATGTGCCGAACATCCGCTATTGTAATTTTTACGTCAATGATTTGACCACCGACACAATTCCTGCGATTACAAGCAGTATCAGTGCAATATAAACCAGTCCTGAAACAAATAACCCGATCAAAAACAACGGGAAGATAATGATCGTAAGTAAAACTTTTAAGATCCCCCAGGATGCCTTGAAAGCAAACAGGATCAATTTTCCAAATACGGCAAACATTAAAATAATAAACAATGCTGTTAACATAGTCTTTTCTCCTTATCATGCAGATTTTTCATACAGTGATTAATTCTATGTTAACAGTTGTCTGTCTAATGTCAAGTACCTGCTTTAACCTCTGCGAAACCATGCTTTCATCACATCAAAAATCTGAACCAGTTCCTCTTCCTCTATAATGTAAGGAACCATGGAATACATGTACTTTAAGAACGGACGGCAAAAGACTCCTCTCTCATATGCAAACTGCTGGAATCCCTCAAGGGCTGCTCCATCGTGCACTTCCACACAGGTACAGCCGCCCATAATACGCACTTCTTTGATCCTCGGATCCGTAAAGCCGTCCATCTCACGGTGTGAAATTTCTTCAATGCGTTTGATTTTTCCCATATAATTTTCACGTTCAAAAATCTCAATCCCTTTGAGTGCTACGGCACAGGCAAGTGCATTTCCCATAAAGGTCGGTCCGTGCATCAGTGCATGACGGTCATTATCGCTGTAAAATGCATCAAATACCTTGTGGTTTGCCACTGTCACCGCATGACCGATATAACCTCCGGTCAGTGCCTTTCCGAGCACTAAGATATCCGGCAGTACCAGATCTGCCACAAAACGGTTGCCGGTTCTTCCAAATCCCGTTGCAACCTCATCAAAGATCAAAAGTACATCATACGCATCACACAATTCGCGTGCGCGTTTCAGAAAAGAAATATCATACATCCGCATTCCGCCTGCGCCCTGCAGCAGCGGTTCCACGATAAAACAGTTCAATTCGTCATGATATTTCTCAAAAGCCTCCTCCAGTGCCGCGATTTCGGTCGGTATATGAACCACACCCGTTTTTTCTTCAAATGCGAAATGATAATCCTCATCATCCCCCACTTCCATCGCCTTAAACGTATCCCCGTGGTAAGCATGCTCTAATGCAAGCACAAGCGGACGTTTTCTGCCCTGATTTGTATTGTACTGTAATGCCATCTTTAAGGAGACTTCCACCGCAACACTTCCGGAATCCGAGAAAAAGCAGTAATCCAAATCTCCCGGTAAATACTCCTGCAACTTATCCGAAAGCTTCTGCACCGGCTCATGTGTCAGTCCGCCAAGCATGACATGGCAGAAATGATCTGCCTGTTCTTTGATGGCAGCCGTCAGTTCCGGGTGTTTATAGCCATGGATCATACACCACCAGGACGATACCGAATCGATCAGTTTCTGATCTTTCGTATAAAGATAAACACCCTCGGCATCTAAAATTTTATAAGGTTCCCGCATTGTTTTCATCTGTTCGTAAGGATACCAGATCATATTTTTACTCCTCTTTTATTCTGTTCTCAACTACTTAACAGTCTGCTGCCAAATAGCTGCAAAATTTCATACATATCAACTTTACTCATATAATCCCGCAAGTGCTTCCACATCCATCTTAAGCTCCGTGTCCCCGTCCTGTACCTTCGCAAGTGTCGGCAGTCCGGTCATATATTCGCACATAAAGATGTTATCGTCCTCCATCACATTCCCCGGATGATAATGGTTAAATATGATTCCCTTTAACGGTAAATGATGCGCCTTCATATACTCTGCTGTCAGCACAACACTGTTGATCGTACCAACCCGGCATCTGCGATCAGGATACTGGAAAGTCCAAGCTCCAACACCACATCCTCAAGCTGGATCTTTGCCTCATCAAAACAGATCGGGCACAAAATACCGCCGCTGCCCTCCACGGTCACATAATCATATTTATCACATACTGCCCGGTAGCCATCTCTGACCACAGCCATCTCCACCGGATGTCCCTCGATCCGTGAAGCAAGATGCGGTGAATATGCATGTTCATATACATAAGGACACATTTCCTCAAGCGGCTGTGTAATCCCCGATATTTTCTGCACAAACAGGGCATCTCCGGGGATCAGTGAGCCGTCCGCCCTGCGGTCATTTCCACTCATTGCCGCTTTATAATATGCCGCTGACTTTCCCTCTTCTGCCAGCTTTTTTACGATCAGCCCGGTCACATAAGTTTTTCCGATATCCGTCCCGGTACCCGTGATAAATAAAGCTTTGCTCATATCCATCCTCTTTTCTGTAATCTTTCCTTCCACATAACAAGGACATTTCTTTTCCATATGACGATTCTTACTATGCCTCTGACTTTTCTTCTGTCCAGTACACCGGTGTCACATCACGGCCTAAATCTTCTAACATCCGTCTGTCGCTACGGATCGTTGCGCATGCCACCGTTGTCAGCATGTTTCCGGTAATGGATGCGGATGCCCCTGCCTGGAATGCAATTTCCCCATCGTTTGTCAAAAGTGCCCTTCCCGCAGCAAGACGGATATTGGCATCCGGGTTGATATAACGGAAAAATGCGATCGTGCGCAAAATATCAGCCTCCGACAGTCTTGGCAGATGTTCTAACGGTGTTCCCGGTATCGGCATCAGCGCATTGATCGGAATCGAGTCGATTCCAAGCTCTGCAAGACTGACCGCCATATCCAGTCTGTCCTCCCACGTTTCTCCCATGCCGATGATTCCGCCGGAGCAGGCGCACATTCCCTCTGCCTTTACTTTTTTCAATGTCTCGATCTTCATGTCATAGGTATGTGTCGTGCAGATGTTTGGAAAATTGCGTCTGGATGTCTCAATATTGTGATGATAACTGGTGACACCTGACTCGTGCAGTCTGTGCAACTGCTCTGCAGAGAGAAATCCCATGGAAGCACAAAGATCGATCTTACACTCTTTTTTCATCGTCTCATATGCATGGATCGCCTTGTCAAATTCCTCTCCCGTCAGTGCTCTTCCCGCTGTAACAATGGAAAAACGATCAACGCCTTCCCTCTCATTCATTTTGCATGCTGCCAGAATATCTTCCTCCGGAAGGAAATCATACTCCTCACAGTTTGTATGATGGTGTGCCGACTGTGCACAGTATTTACAGTCCTCCGGGCATCTTCCGCTGCGCCCGTTGATAATTGAACACAGATCTACTTTATCCCCAATCCGTGCTTCCCTGATCTTATCTGCTCCCTTACAGAGCTCTAAAAGATCACAGGTCAGGAAAATGAAAGGTCATCTTCCCTTGTGATTCTTCTTCCGTTAATAATTTCTTCCGCTAATGTAAATGCATTCATTTCTTTTTCTCCCGCTTATCTTTCAGATACTGCGCATAATCCCAACGCAGATCCATGTATTTGTATCTCATGAACCATATCTGCTGCAACATCTTTAAGATCTTACCCGCACTGCCTCATAAGCAAGCACCGGTCTGACACGCTTTGCCACCACTGCCCCAAGAATACTTAAGGCAATGTCCCCCGGCACCGCTAAAACAAAGCAGTACAAAAACAGTGGTCCTGCCGCAATCGGCGTATTAATCACAAAATTACAGATGATATAGTAATAAATCATACCGACTGCATAGACACAAAACAGTCCTGCCAGATTTGCCAGAAGGTACCATGCAATGGTCTTTTTTTCCATATGTTCCGCAATCCATCCAGTCACAAATGTACCCACTGCAAATCCGATGATATATCCAAAACTGGGTTTAAACACATACCACAGTCCGCCGCCCTCCGAAAAAATTGGAAGACCAGCCAGCCCAAGCAGCATGTACGAAAGTACAGACACCGTTCCCAGTCTTGAACCAAGCAGCAGACCTGCCAGCATCGTAAACAGGTACTGCAGGGTAAATGGCACGACCGGTATCGGAATTTTGATAAATGCCCCGACTGCAATCAGTGCAGTAAATAATCCACAGTAAATTACGCCCTTCGTTTTCATTTTTTGTTAACCTCCGCTCATCTTATAGTTAACAATATTACTCAAAAAAGAGTGTAATGTCAACTTTTTATTTTCATCAAGTTAACATTACACACTTTTCAACAATCAAATCACTCTGTTGTTTCCAACATTAGAATGCACATTCTTCCGTTATAAATGAAAATCATCTATATCTCCATCAGCCTTCACCTGTCATATCCGGCATCTGCTGCACACTTTCGGATCACTTTCGGAATATTCGCCTGATTATAGGAAAGCACCTCTATCTTCACTCCCATTGCGTATTCCTCTTCCCCTTCAAACTTCTGCTCGCCACCCTTTATCACAACTTTTGGCCGTTTCACATCAAAACTGTATTCCATTCCTGTCAGAACACCGGATTTATTAATGGTATATGCGATCCGCTCATTCTGATAGCCTGTTTTCTGATACTGTTCGTAATAGACGGACATCTTATCCATCTGCTCCGTATCGTCTTCCACCTCCATACCAGCCGGTTCTATAAGATCAAGCGCCTGATCTCTTTTTTCTTTCAACTGCTGCCCTGATAATGAAAAAATGATCTGCGTCGCCCCGTCATCTAAGTCTACACATTCCGCAGAAACAACGTCCTCCTCACGGTAGCCAGGATTCGTAAGTGCCTGATAATTTGGAATGTCCGTCTCGTACTGTAGCCATTCCATTGGCTCCAGACTCCTGCCTGGTAAGAATTGACCGTAACCCCATCACAAAATTCCTTTAAAAACGTCATGGCACCATCGGCATCCGTATTCTTATACTCCGCTGCCCAGGTTTCATCTAACAGGTCAGCCCAGATCTCCTGCGTCTGCTGCACAATGTCCTGGCTCCCGGAATAACTGTTCGTTACCAGATAATGCACATTATTCACTCTGCGCAGTCCCCGCATGCCTTCTAAGACTTTTCCTGTCTCCTCGCTTGCGACTCCGCCTGCAAACATGCTCTCCAAAAATAATACCCCGGAAAAAATAGTGACTGCAACTGCCCGAACTGATTTTTTATCCATAGGCTCCTCCGATCTCTCATCACGATCCCATTCGTGGTTTTCCTGCACCATTTCATGGTATCATCATTTTCCATCAAATACAATCGTTTATCAGTCCAAGGCGCTCAAACGCATGCAAAATTCCATCCTCATCAATATGGTCTGTCACCATGTCTGCCAGCCGCTTTACCTCATCCCGCGCATTTCCCATCGCTACGCTGATCCCGGCGTACTCCATCATCTGAAGATCGTTCGGTCCGTCACCGATCGCAATACAGTTTTCCCGTGAAATGCCGACATGGTTCAGATACCGCTCCATGCCTGTCGCCTTGTTAATGCCATTGATCCCGATCTCGCCCGCAAAATCACCCATTCCGTCCAGACTGATCGCCACTGCATCAAAATATGGTTCCATGTCCGCATGAACCTTTGCGACCGGAAACGGTGCGCCGTAATAAATGATCTTCTCATTTTTTTCGTTTTTCCATGGCTGCTCGGTCAGGTGCATCCGTCCGATCAGGCGGTCTAAGCGCTCTTTACTCATTCCGGCATCCCGGTAAACCTTTAACATGCCGTCGCAGCTTCTCTGGTTCAACACCACACCGTCATCCGCCTGGTAACAGAATAAAAATCCATTGCTCTCTAAATAATCAAAACTGCTTTTTCTGTGTTCCTCATCAATATATGCATGATAAAACTCTTTTCCCTCGTCCTCCACAAAGGCTCCGGCTCCACCGACGATCCCGGAAAATCCAAGTTCCAACAGTGCATCATAGATCTGAAAACGGCTGCGTCCGCTGCATACCACCATCGGTGGCCGTTTGCCTGCGCCGTACGGACTGCGTACTGTGCGGACTCCGGGATCTCGCCTTTTTCGTTGACCATTGTTCCGTCTACATCAAGAAATACTACCTTTTTATCCATTTTCCACACTGCCAGCCTGCAAATTGTTACGGTTCACACTGTAAATTTTCTTTTTACTGGCTGATCCTTTCTAGCATAACCATTCTTTCTGATTGTTTTATATTATCATGCATTTTACTGGCTTTCAATCATTACACAAAAAAGACACCCGAAAACCGTTCCTACAATCCGATTTCCGGGTGCACTTTCCTTTTTCCCTATCTACTTTCTACTGCCGGATATCCACCAGTCCCTGCTCTAAATCCTCCTCCGTAAACATATATGTGCTGCCGGAAGTACCGGTATTCAGATAAAGATACGGGAGTGCATCTTCATCCACAACAAATCCCACATGCAATATCTTTGTCTCCCCGGCTTTGATGCTGTCAAAATAATTGTTTCCCCGCTCTCCGCCGGTCACATCGTAATATGCCATTTCTTCGCCATGCTCTAAACTGCTACTGTCCGCCTGAACTGTATCCCATACATCCCCCTCTTTTGGCTGTTCCCCGCCGCAGATCTCGTAAACTCCGTCTTTTTCTCTTATCTTCATGACGGAATCAAAAAACAAAACATCCTTCAAATCTGTTTCCCCGGCATTGGTATATTCTAACGTAACATATACTAATTTCCGTGTACTTCCCTGCTGCTTATGACCTCATCGAGCGTATTGATGCCGTCTCCGGCTTTGATGTAAGAAATCGTATCCGGAAGAAGTTTTCCATTTTCATCCACGTCCAGCATATCACGATCCATAAAAACCGGATCAAGGATTGCGACATCATCCGTCACTTTCACATCTGTCACTTTGATCCGCAGATTCTGTGATTCTCCATCAGCTTCTCCCGTCACAGCAAATTCCTCGCCGATCTTATGCAGATTTTTCATCTCCTCCGCAGTGGCTGTCGTCTTTAACTCCTCATCCTCACCGCTATTCTCCGCCATAGCATCCTCATAATCGCTCCAGTTATATGGACTTATCACCGTGCCATCCGCAAGTTCCTCCGACGGTGCTAAAATAATGCCCTCTGCAACCTTGCAGGCCTCCTCTTTTGTCACATCATGACCGACATACATCTGCATGACATAATGATATTCCGGATAAGTTACATAGATCATCTGGTCAAATGCAGAGTCATCACCCACAATATTCTGCATTTTTTCATAGACACCATCGTGGTTTCCAACCTGTATATTTTCACTTTCCGTCACATAATGATCCTGCATCCAAAATGCCTCATCACCGGTATCCATCTGATAAAATACAATCGAGATACCTCCCTGCCCCGGTGTCTGTTCATAGCTGTATTTTCCTTCTTCCGTCTCTGTCATTCCATCCGGCAGATAAGATAATTTCATTGCAAGCTGCGGTGCCGGATCTATTTTTTCTGTATTTTCTGTCGCATCCGTTTTTTCAATTTTAGTCGTCATACCGTAATTACCCTGCGGACTGCTGCTCATGCGATATAATTTTGTACCCGCAAAAATCGTCGTTCCAAGTACAAACGTTGCCGCCAGTGACGCCACTACCGCTTTTTTCAGGGAAAAATAACCTCTCTGCGGTGTCACTTTTACCTGTTTTTCCACTTCTTTTTCTATCATGTCCCGCATGCTCTGTGGCATTTTCGGAAATTCCTGTTCCATATTTTCAATATTCATACTCAACTCTCCATTCCGTAACTGTTTTCCTGTTCCAATTCGTTTTTCAGTTTCGCCCTCGCACGCGACAGACGGTTCTTTACGGCGCTCTCTGTCACACCTAAGATCCCCGCTATCTCCCGCACACTGTACCCCTCCATGTAATACAGTGTGACAGAAAGCCTCGCATCCTCTGACAGACGCTGATCGCCTCATATAATTCCGAATAATCTTTTGTCTCTGCCGCACGCTCCTCCATCTGATAATCCTCAAGCGACACCACTTTCTTCTCTTTCCTCATCACGGTATAACATTCATTGATGAGAATCCTTGTCAGCCATGTCTTCGCATAGACATCCGATTTTAATGTATGCAATTTGGAAAATGCTTTCACGATCGTTTCCTGGATCGCATCTGCGCAGTCCGCATCACGGTACAGAAGCGTTTTTGCCACATGATACATCATATCCTCGGATGCGATGATCAGCTCTCCCAATTCTTCTTTTTTCATAACTTTCCTTTCCGCCGGCTTAAATATCCTGTATATTCTGTTGTTTCTTCTGAGCTCATAGAAGGCATGTCATTGCATATCCCATGTCGTTTTTTACCTCTGAGTATACAATTTTTCATGCTCTTTGCATGATTCCGTGGCAACATTCTGACCACTGAACCTTTACATAGATTAGACGCATGAAAAAGATAAAAGGTCGCAGTCTTTAAAAAAATATTTTCTTGACAAATCCGACGCACCGCGTCTATAATGGCGTTAATTGAAGCAGAACAACAGCTTTGACGGGAAGAAGTAAAAATAAGCGGAACGGACAGAAAGCAACCGGTCGATGAGAGGTGCACGGAAAACTTATTTCGAATACATCCCCGAGCTTCACACCAAATTCGTATTTCTAAGGATGCGATAGTAGCTGTGACGTAGCGGCGCACGTTACAAGCGCCTGAGTGTTGTCGGACACTCGATGAGGCAGACAATGTGAATTGCCTGCGAACAAAGGTGGTATCACGAGTTTTATCCTCGTCCTTTTTGGGACGGGGATTTTTTAATGCAATTTTATTTTCAGGAGGATTTATAATTATGACATTATACGATGAATTAGCTGCCAGAGGCCTGATCGCCCAGGTAACTGACGAAGCAGAGATCAAAGATCTGATCAACAACGGAAAAGCTACTTTTTACATTGGTTTTGACCCGACCGCAGACAGCCTTCATGTAGGACACTTCATGGCATTATGCTTAATGAAACGTCTCCAGATGGCAGGCAACAAACCAATCGCCTTAATCGGCGGCGGAACTGCATGATCGGGGATCCATCCGGCCGTACCGACATGCGCCAGATGATGACACCCGGGAGACGATCCAGCACAACTG
>ENA-OQCN01000055-OQCN01000055.1-human-gut-metagenome-genome-assembly--contig:-NODE-55-length-47695-cov-6.193870_pt1 | contig 47695 bp, 51 predicted proteins | sample MGYA00242497_ERZ504576 | MGnify/ENA primary metagenome ERZ504576 (study PRJEB26092, sample SAMD00036296) | human gut metagenome | host: Homo sapiens | study: EMG produced TPA metagenomics assembly of...
TTCAGATTGCAGCACAAAAATTGGTAAATAATTTGGCTGGAGATAATTCTGTTAAAATAGTTTCATTAGAAGTTGGAATGATACGATTGAACGTTGGTATAATAGCTCTAGTAAACGAATTACAATTGAAGAAGAGATTGATGTAGAAGGAAATGGAAAAGCCTTTGAAGTCAAGGGAGGAAAGTGGAAATCTTGTGTAACAGCTGTAAAAGGTAGCTGGATACGAAAACTTTACTTAATGTATAAAGATGATCTTTTTTCTGGAAATCCAAGAAACTATTTAGGGGCGGGAAAAAGAAAAAATAAAATTAATTTAGGCATTATGGACACAGTGCAAGAGCAACCAGAAAATTTTTGGGCATATAACAATGGATTAACAGCATTAGTGAATGATTATGAAATAGATGATGACAATATAACAAAGGTACATGGAATAACTATTATTAATGGAGCACAATCAACGGGAGCTATTGGAGCTGTTGAAAGCTTAAAAGAAGATTTTCTTGTGCCGATACGTTTTATTGTATGTAGTGATCCTAAGATCATAGAAGAAATTATCAATAATAACAATAAACAAAATGAAATTTTGCCATCTGATTTAAGAAGTAATGATAAACAACAAGTAAGACTTAGAAAAGAGTTTGAAAAATATCCACAACTGTATTATAGCGGTGGTAGAAGAGATAGTACAAGGGTTAGAAACAAAGAAGTCTTTGATCCATATTTGGTTGCACAAACTTTATTGGCTTTTCATGGAGATTGTGTAACTGCTTATAACTCAAAGAAATTGATATGGGACGAGGATAAAGAATACACAAATATTTTTTCGGATCAATTAACTGCAGAACATATTATTTTCGTATATTCATTGGGGAGAGCTATTGATGAATTTAAAATTAACTTAAAAAATAAGAAAGAACAAAGAACGGATATAGAAGATGATGAACTTAATTTTTTGAGTAAGCGTGGCTCTAAAATGTTATTGATATCAGCAGTAAGCACTTGTATGGAAAGCTTACTTGGAAAAAAAGATTTTAGATTCTTGGAGGTTAGTGTTTAAAGATAATAAAAATTTTGATAAGTTAGTTGAAGAATGGAAAGCAATATTAGATGTTTTGATGCCATGGCATTCTACGCTTGAACCGGCAATTGTAAGTGGTTTAAAAAGTAAGGAAGCCACACAAAATGCAGCTAAACAATTGAGAGCAACGTTGACATCGTTTAGTTCAATGTATGCTCAACAATTGAAACCATTTTCAGATAGTATAAATACAGATATGTAGATAAATACAGAGATATTGTGATAACACCATGATAACAAAATCTCCAAAAACCACACGGACACAGCGGAAAATCCGTATTTTTCCACACAAAATGCACGGAAAATAACCATTTAGCCTCTGCAACACGCCATTCTGATACCGTGAAGGTGGACGTACTGTAGGTTCAGGACGTGTTGCTACAATCCTTCATTGAGCAATGACTGATTTGTGCGAAAAATGTAGAGTACCGCAAGGTATATTGTTTTCAAACGCAAGACGGGTCTGTCACATGAGCAAATATTTTTTGCTGATATGCTCCCTTCCGGTAGACAAATAAAAACTTGTCTCCAGGAAGGGAGCATATTTTACTTTACAGGGGAAACTCTATCGCTGGATATCCATTTTTGTGGGTTGACAAATGTTCAAATTAGAACTAAAATACAAGAAGTTCAAATTAGAACAAGAGGAAGGTGGAAGCATGTTTGATGAGCAGTGGCAGTTTGCCGTGGAAGTAGAACGGGAATATGCACAGTACCGCAAAAAGGTGATGATGCGTTATCATTTGTCTGCCGCAGAAGTAGATATTTTGCTGTTTCTTGCAAATAACAGTCAGTTTGATCTTGCAACAGATATTGTACGTGTGCGGAAAATGCAGAAATCACACGTTTCGCTGGCCGTAAACGGGTTGTGTGAAAAAGGCTACCTGCGAAAAGAGGGCGATATGGCAGACCGGAAGAAAGTGCATTTGAAGCTGGAACCGGCTGCGGCAGAGTGCGTTTGTTACGGACAGAAATGTCAGAAGGAATTTGGAGAATCTCTGTTTTGCGGAATTTCAGAGGAAGATAAAAAAGAATTTTTGCGGCTCTGTGAGCTGATCCGGAAAAAATGTAATCGGGAAATAGAATGGAGAAAGAATGGAGAAAGAAGGAATTTCATGACTATTACAGAATTAATCGTATGTATTGTGGCCGGCTCGGTGCCGGCCTTGGAACGGGTCTTGCGGGACTTTCTGCGGCGGCGGTCGTTTCGCCTATGCTGATCACATTTCTGCATATGCCGGCGTACCAGGCGATCGGGATAGCACTTGCATCGGATGTCCTCGCGTCGGGGGTCAGTGCGTGGACATACAAGAAAAACAAAAATATCGACATTCGCCATGGCGTGATTATGTTGATCTCCGTATTGATTTTTACACTGGTCGGAAGCTTCGTTTCCTCCTTGTGCCAAACGGAACAATGGGCGGATTTTCAAAAGGTATGACACTGCTTGTCGGCCTCAAATTTATGATTCGCCCGATCATGACAACGAAGGAAGTACAGGCAAACAAATCCGAGGAACAGAAAATCCGGCAGTCCATTCTTTGCGGTGTGTTAATTGGCTTTATCTGCGGTTTTGTCGGTGCCGGCGGCGGTATGATGCTGCTTCTGGTGCTTACAAGTGTGCTTGGCTATGAGTTAAAAACGGCGGTTGGAACGAGCGTCTTTATCATGACCTTTACTGCGCTGACCGGAGCTGTTTCACATTTCTATATCGGCGGAAAACCGAACCTTCCGATTATGATTGCCTGTGTGATCAGCACACTGGTGTTCGCGCAGCTTGGAGCAAAATGGGCGAACAGCGCAAACGTAAAAATGCTGAATCGCGTAACCGGAATCCTGCTGTGCGTGCTGGGAATGGTGATGCTGTTCTTCTGAAAAAAATCCTGTCCAATACAAAACCGGACAGGATTTTTTCTTACTATGAAAGCATGCAAATCAGGTTCTCATCGCTCCGTCCACGGAAAGAATTTCACCCGTTATATAGGAAGCCATGTCGCTTGCCAGGAAGAGAAATGCATTTGCGATATCTTCTGCCTCGCCGATTCTTCGAAGCGGGATGTGGCTGATCAGAGGATCGATCATTCCTTCGGAAGTGCTGCAACCATATCAGTTCTGGTGATACCGGGGGCAACGGCGTTCACGCGGATGTGAAACGGTCCGAGTTCTCTTGCAAGTGACCAGGTGAGACCATTGACAGCATATTTGCTGGACGGATAGGCAACGCCGCCTGGCTGGCCACAGATGCTGACCATAGAGCTGGTGTTCAGAATACATCCGCCGCCCTGCTCTTTCATGATAGCAGCGGCCGGCAGGATTCCGTTCATCATGGCGTTCACATTCAGATCCATTACGTTGGCGAAATGTTCTGCGGTGTATTTGTCGAGCGGTGTGCTGTCGGAAACGCCGGCATTGTTTACGAGAATATCAATTCTTCCGTATTTTTCCTTGATTTTAGCAATCTCATCTGCCATGGCGGCCGCATCGGTCAGCTTTGGCCATGCGCCGGAAACGTCCCAGTCCGGGTTTTCTTCTTTCAGGGAAGCAACCGCTTTTACAACGGTCTCCTCGCGGGAGCCAAAAAGTACAACTTTCGCGCCGTTCTGTAAGAATTTTTGAACAATGGCATAGCCGATTCCCCTGGTTCCACCGGTAACAACTGCTATTTTATTCTGTAACATAAAAACCACCTCACAATCTATTTTCTTATTTCTATCATAATGGATTCCGTTGGTGAACAGTCAATACATATTTTTTGCCGGAAAAAACAGTGAATTTTTCTTAAAATCAGACGAGTTGTTACAGTGCGCCGGAGATCAGCAAACTGTAACGACGATTTTTGCGGGTAGATGAAATTGCGGTGTGGATTTCTTTGCCATAAATAGTTATAATAAAGCTAAAAAAGTGTCCAGTAAGTGTACACTTTGAGCAGAACGTATCAGAAAAAGGTGTTTTGCGGGCTGCGACTTTCTTGTTTGGAAAATATTTTCTGAATGTGCCGGGAGCAAACAAGACGGCGCGGCAGATGATAGGGTTCGCTTTGGAAGACGTTCGATGCTCCGGAAAAGATGAGGGAAACTGACAAAAAGGGAAAATGATGTACAAGGTGTGAATTCATGAGAATACAGGAAGTAATGGGAAAAACGGGACTGTCCAGACGGACGATCCATTATTACATCGATCAGAAATTAATTATCCCCCCGGTGAATGAGGGCAATGGGTATCATGATTTTACAGGGGAGGATGTACAGAAGCTTTTTATTATCCGAAAGCTGCGGGAGGCGGGGCTTTCTCTTGCGGATATCCGTGCAATTCTGCGTAAGCCGCGAACAACGCCGTTTTATCTTCATAAGCAGATGAATGAGCTGCAGACGCAGATGCTTACGATACAGAAAACGATCAGCGAGATGGACCGCTTAAGCGGCCAGCTCCCGGTCTGCCAGTCGCTCGACCAGCTTGCGGGAATGCTGGAAGACACGAATTTCAGCCCCGATGAGCCGCCGCAGTTTCAGATGGAATCGAGAGATGCCAGGCTGCTGGCGCAGTATCTCTGGATGCTTATCTGGACACGCCGGTCACGGAGTATCAGCAGTTTCTGTGGCAGAAAATCATGCAGCAGACCATGGAACATGCGCGGACAGATCTGAAAATGATGTCCCGTTATCTGCAGTCTATTTCCCCGGAGCGGATTGATGCGACGAATATTAACCAGTATCTGCGGAACCAGAAAATCATTGCTCTCACGGGGGCGGATTATCCGACGTTTGTGGAAGAATTGAAAACTTCTCTCCTTGCGTTTGCCTCTGACCCGGTACAGCAGGAAAAATGGAGTCTCCTCTACCAGCCGCTCATCCATCCGATCGCCGCTTTCTGCGTCTCTGTCAGCGGCTGGATGCGCGAGTTCCACCCGGCATACCGCCGCTATTATGAAAACACGCACACCTGCTGCCGCATGCTGAAAGATTTCATGGACAGTCCGGAGGGAGCTTTACTGAATGCTGCGCTGAACAAAGCATTCAACGGAAACTGCGATGTGCGCACCGGTTACTACGGCGAACTCGAAGTGGCGGCAACATTTCACAAAAGCATTTATGCACTTCTGTCACCGGAACAGATCCGTGAATTTCTGGCAGGGGTGGAAGGGTAATTTTCTGAATCCATTTTAGTGTTTCTTTTTTGCGAGAATATGAAAACAAAATTTAACGGAATCAAGCAAGTAGCGAAGCGGATTGCGAGTATCCGCTTTGACTGAGCATCTGACCTTGCTTCGGAAACAGAGTTTGTGTCAAATGGGAATACAAAACAAAATAGACAATCGCCTCACGGGTCGGAAGCCCATGAGGCGATTGCGGTTTTCGAGCATGATAAAAAAAGATTCTTCAATCATGCTCGGAAATGGAAGACAGATTTTTTTTCGACGATGCGCGCGGAACGATCGTTACCGGAAGAATGATTTTTTCCGTCTCGGCGGCGGGATTTTTGAGGGCGGAAAGCAGAATCCGTCCGACTTCGCGTCCGATTCCGGCAAAATCCTGATGGATGGAGGTTATGCCGAGGCTTCGGCTGACATTTGTATCGTCGAAGCCGCAGAGGCAGAGATCCTCCGGGATGCGAAGACCGATTGTGCGGCAGGCGAGGAAAATCAGCTCGGCGATGCGGTCATTTTCGGCAATGATGGCGGTGATGCCGTCGCTGTGCATGGCAAGAAGCTTCTGCTGAAACGGTGTGCGTTTTGTGGAAAGTGTGGCATCATCGGAAAGCTCCTCGCAGCAGGTGACAAGCTGATGCGGGTCCGGCGCGATCCCGGCGGCTTTCATTTCATGCAGAAATCCGGCAAAGCGGTCGCGTACCGATGAAGTCTCAGAGAGTGGCGCCGCGGTGAAAAACGCGATGTTTCGGTGTCCCTGCCCGAGCAGATGGCGCGCTGCCTGTCGTCCGCCGTCATAGTTGTCGCAGACAACATTGTTCAGATACGGACAGTCCGTCTGCTTGTCAACGATGACGATCGGACAGCCGGAGAACATGAAATCGTTCAGCTTTTCCAGGTGAATGTTGTCGCGCTTCGGATAATAGACAAGCGCGGCAATATTTTGAGACCGGAGCAGTTCCAGTGTTGTGCGTTCCTTCAGTGAGGAAGAGCCGGTGACGTGAATGCTTAGAAAATAGCCACATTCAGCCAGTACAGCGCTTAAGCTTCCGATTGCCTCTGAAATATTTCCCTGTGTGGTGGCGAACGGAAGAAGAAGAGAAATCATTTTCGGCGCATCGGTTGTTTTGCTGACCGGTGAAAGGCTTCGAGAAACAAAGCTTCCGACACCTCGCTTCCGGTACAGAATCCCCTGCTGTTCCAGATCCTCGATAGCACGCTTTGCGGTAATCCGGCTGACGTGGTGTTGCTCCGACAGCATTTTTTCGGTGCAGAAGGATTCGTCAAACGAAAAGTCTCCGGCGTGAATGCGTGCAAGCAGGGCTTCTTTGATGATTTCATATTTTGGTTTTGTTTTTCTGGTCTGTGAATCCATAAAATTCCTCTGGGATAAAAAGATATAAAAACGTTGACTTTGTCTGCGTGTTTCTTTTGTTATTATAACGAATGCAAAAAAGCAAGTCAAATAAGAGCTGCTCGCGCCGGAATTATTTTCCTGTACACCGGAACAGCAAGTGCTCCGGTGCTGCGTGAATTGTAACAGGCCTTTTCAAACACGATTTATTGCCAGATCAGGTGTGACATGAGAAAATGGCAACTTGATATATCATATAGAAAAGAAGTGTAAAATACTTGACAGAATATCGTCTGATTTTTATAATATGATATATCAAATAGGTAGAAAGGTATTTTGAACCATTTGATACCAGACTGCAAAGAAACGAAAGGAAACAGATCATGATGAAAACAACCGTACATATTATTTCCCATTCCCACTGGGACAGAGAGTGGTATCAGTCTTTTGAAACACACCGCATGAAACTGATTGAGCTGGTGGACAATATTTTGGATAAGGCGGAAAACGACCCGGAGTTTGGAGGCTTTTTCCTCGACGGACAGGTCATCGCAATCGATGATTATCTGGAAATCCGTCCGGAGAAGCGTGCGCAGGTGGAAAAATGTATCCGCGAGGGCAAAATCCAGACCGGTCCGTGGTATATTCTGCAGGATGAGTTCCTGACGAGCGGAGAGGCATGTGTCCGCAATCTTCAGGTCGGCATGCAGGAAGCAGAACAGTACGGTGCAGTCGGAAACGTTGGCTATTTCCCGGATGCGTTTGGAAACGCAGGTCAGATGCCGCAGGTATTGAAGCAGGCAGGCATGGAGGCAGTTGTCTTCGGGCGGGGCGTCAAACCAATCGGACCGAACAACGAAGTTACCGGCGGACAGTATGAGTCTACATATTCTGAGATGATGTGGGAATCCCCGGATGGAACGAAGCTGCCGGGCATCCTGTTTGCAAACTGGTATAACAACGGCGTTGAAATTCCGGTAGACGAGGCGGAAGCGAAGGTTTACTGGGATAAAAAGCTGGCAGATGCGAGAAAATTTGCTGCAACGCATCAGCTTCTGCTGATGAACGGATGCGATCATCAGCCGCTGCAGAAGAACATTACGGAAGCAATCCGCGTGGCAAGAAAGCTGTACCCGGACATCGAGTTTATTCATTCTGATTTCAAAAAATATGTAGAAGCAATGGAGAAGGAAATCTCTGAGAACTTCTCTACGGTTAAGGGTGAGCTGACAAGCCAGGAAACCGACGGAAGATGGACGCTGGCAAATACAGCGTCTTCCTGGATCGGATTAAAACAGGATAACCGCGCGGGAGAGACGGCACTGGAGCGAAAAGCAGAGCCTGCGGCTGCAATGGCACAGGTGTTTGGGAAAACATATCCGGAGGACCAGATGACCTACAGCTGGAAGAAGCTGATGCAGAATCATCCGCATGACAGCATCTGCGGCTGCAGTGTGGACGAGGTCAACGAAGAAATGAAGACTCGTTTTGCAAAGAGCAGACAGGTTGCGGATGCAATTTACGAGGAGAGCGTGGAGTATCTGACGAATAAGGTAAACACGGCGGCACTTCCGGGGGACGGCGAGAAAATCCCGTTTGTGGTATGGAATACATCGGGAACAGCGAAAACACAGGTGGTGGAGAAAGAAATTCACCTGTTCCGGGATTACAATCTGTTTGTGTGGGATGGCTATGAGGCGGCAGAACAGGTGGAGCTTCCGGCAATGGTGCTGCGCGATGCGGACGGAAATGAAGTTCCGGCGAAGATTGCGGATGCGGGGATTGCGTTCGGATACGATCTGCCGGATGACCGGTTCCGTCAGCCATATATGGCGAAGAAGGTACGGGTGACGTTTGAGGCAGAGGTTCCGGCTCTTGGATACCGTACGTATTATTTGGAAACCGCAGAACAGCTGCAAAACGTGGACGTAGTTTCCGGTGACGCGAATGTGCTTGAAAATGATGCAATGAAGGTTGTTGTGAACGAGGATGGTTCTTACAGCCTTCTGGACAAGAAGACGGGCAGAACGTATGAGAACCTGGGTTGCTATGAAGACACCGGGATATGGGCAATGAGTATATTTATATTCAGGATACCGGAAAACAGGTGATTTCCACGAAGGGCAGAAAGGCGGAGGTTTCCTGCGTGGAGCGAAATGCGTTCCGTACAGTGGTTGAAATCCGCCACAAAATGATGGTTCCGTCCGGAATGGGTGAAGAGCTGCAGCGGCAGCGCGAGATGTGTATTGATCCATATACGCGGGTGGCAAACCGCTCTTTTGAGCTGGTTGAAATGGATGTGAAGACGGTGCTTACGCTGGAAAAATCGGCGAAAGGGCTGCGTGTGGCTACCACCATCTGCAATCAGGCGAAGGATCACCGGGTTCGTGTGATTTTTCCGACGGGACTGCATACATCGATGCATATGGCGGATTCTGCGTTTGAGGTGGTTCGGAGAAATAACCGTCATAACGATACCTGGACAATCCATGCGGATGTGAGAGACAGCAGTGTTTTGCGGCGATGGAGGACGAAAAGGGCGGCCTTCTGGTTGCAACCGCGGTTTGTATGAGTATGAGATTCTGGAAGAGCAGGAGAATGCAATTGCGGTGACGCTGCTTCGCTGTGTTGCGGAGATGGGCGATTGGGGATATTTCCCGACACCGAAGGCACAGCAGCTTGGAACATTCTGTCTGGAGTTTGAGGTTGTGCCATATGCGGCCGGGGAGACCGGCACTGCATTTGAGGAAGGCTATGCGTTCCAGCAGGATCTGACGGTGGCACAGGCCGGGCTGGAGAGAGCGTTCCTTCGGAAACCGGGTCAGGTAAAGCCGGAGCTGATTGAAGGTAACTTCCGTTAGAGATGAGTTTTCTTACATTTGAAGGCAATGGTATTCATATGACTGCATTTAAGAAAGGTCAGAAGAAGGACGATCTGTTTGTGCGGTTCGTGAATCATATGGAGCAGGGAGAGATCCTTTCTTTTAAGAAAGAAGATTGGATGAAAGAGGTTTATCGCAGCAATGTCATCGAAGAGAAGGACAATGTGCTGACCCCGGATGCGGACGGTATTTATCATGTGTCGCTGAGGGAATTTGAGATTGCTACGTTTGGGGTTGTGAGATAAGCGGACGCTTCGGCAGGAGGGCGTGCGGTCGTTGCAAAAAACGGGGAAAAAGCAAGAATAAGGTGGACTTTAGGGCAGACAAGTTATATGCTTTTGGTATAAGTAAAAAATGATTTTTTACAGGAGGGTTTTTACATGAAAAAATGGACAGACCGAATGGAAACTCCGATTCAGGCGGAGCTGATCTGTTATGATGTGAATGGAATTCACATTGTGTTTGGGGTGACAAAAGAGAAGGCGTTAAAGCTGTTTCATTTTTCGAGTGCGCCGTTTGATGCAGAGAATCTCTGCCGGAAGCCGGATAACTGGTGGCCGATGGAGGGAATGCGGGAGGCTCAGATCGAAGAGAGCTTCCAGCTGGTACAGGTGAATTTTTCCGGTTATAACCGGCCGTATGAAAAGCACGGAAATAAGTACATTGTGACAGCGCCTGGCTTTATGCTGAAATTTGACTCGATTTCGGAAGAAAGAAACGAAGATGGCGATCTGCTTCGCATTGTACAGAAGGATGATGTGACGGGAGCAGTAGAGTCGGTTATGCAGTTTTATGACGGCCTTCCGGTTGCAAGAATGTACAATACCGTGACGAATGAGGGCAGTGAGAACCAGACACTGGAATATATCTCAAGCTTCAGCTACTGGGGCATCGAAAAAGAGCAGAAAGAGGGCATTCCGGAGTTTATCAGCTCAGATGATAAGATGTCGATGATAGTGGTTCACAATGGCTGGCAGAAGGAGCTGACGGTGAAAAAATACCGCTTTGCAGATCTTGGCATGGCGCAGACGCAGTCGCACAACTATCAGAGAACATCGAAGACGATTGAGATTACAAATACGGGTAACTGGTCGGCGAAGGAATATATTCCGATGGGATATATTGGGAACAGCGCAGCAGATGCGAGCCTGTTTTTCGAGATCGATCACAGCGGTTCCTGGCATTATGAAATTGGAGATCAGAACTGCCACTTTTACCTGGCTGTGAGCGGCCCGACGGAAATCCAGTCGCACTGGTCGAAAAACCTGAAGCCGGGAGACAGCTTTACAACCGTGCCGGTGGCTGTCGGTGTCGGTCATGATGATTTTGAGGAGGCAATCGGTACCTTAACGAAGTACCGCAGAAGAATTCGCCGTCCGAATAAGGACAATGAGAACCTGCCGGTTATTTTCAACGATTACATGAACTGTCTGTTTGGAGATCCGACGACAGAAAAAGAATTTCCGCTGGTGGATGCTGCCGAAAAAGCAGGATGTGAATACTTTGTCATCGATGCCGGCTGGTATGCGGACGGCAACTGGTGGGACAGTGTCGGCGAGTGGCAGGAGAGCAGAAAACGTTTCCCGAACGGCGTTCGTGAAGTGACAGATTATATCCGTTCCAAGGGTATGATTCCCGGCGTATGGCTGGAGCTTGAGGTTATGGGTATTAACTGTAAAAAGGCTTCTATTCTGCCGGATGAGTGTTTCTTCCTGCGCCATGGAAAACGTGTGTATGACAGAAGCCGTTATCAGCTTGACTTCCGTCATCCGCTGGTCGTTGAGCATGTAACGGAAGTGATCGACCGCGTGGTCAGAGATTATGGTGTCGGCTATATTAAGATGGATTACAATATCGAACCTGGTATCGGTACGGAAGTGGATGCAGACAGTTTTGGAGATGGTCTCTTAGAGCATGAGAGAGCATATCTGGCATGGCTGGATGGTATTTACAGAAAATACCCGGATCTCGTGATCGAGAACTGCTCAAGCGGCGGTCTTCGGATGGATTATGCGATGCTGGCAAGAAACAGTATTCAGTCCACCAGTGATCAGGAGGATTACCGTAACTACGCGACGATTTCGGCGAATGCGGCGATTGGTGTAACGCCGGAGCAGGCTGCGATCTGGTCGTACCCATTGCGGGACGGTACCGAAGAGGAAGTTATTTTCAACATGGTCAACGCGCTTCTGCTTCGTATTCACCAGAGCGGTCATCTGGCAGAAATTTCGCCGGAGCGGTTTGCACTGGTAAAAGAGGGAATCGACTGCTACAAAGAGATCCGCAGCGGAATCAAGGATGGTGTTCCGTTCTGGCCAATGGGATGGGCGGATAATGAGGACAAGCATCTTGCAGCCGGAATCCGGGTACCCGGAGATGTGATTTACCTTGGTGTATGGAGACGCGGCGGAGAGACGGATTTTGAAGTTCCGCTTGACCGTGCCTTTCCGGGAAAAGAGCTGGAAGTAAGCTGTATTTATCCGAAAGCGTGCGGAGATGTATTCCATTACGATGATTACAGCAAAAAACTGAAGGTCCATTTTCCGGAGACGTATATGGCGCGGCTGTTTCAGATTAAAGTGAAATAAAGTAACGATTGAGAGCCCCATTTCGCATGGCGCTGAATCGTTACGAAATAAAAACATAAATCCCCACCCACGGAATAAATTGTATGGAGTGTATCTTCAGCAATGTTTTCCGGGGAGGGGATTTTTTGCGTATTCTTACGGTACTTTCAGATCTTATGGTTCCCCTGCTGATCTTTTATGTGGTCGGATTGGGGCTTTTGATGAAGCAGGATGTGTTTGGAGATTTTTTGAACGGGGCAAAGGATGGCATGCGGACTGTGATCGGGATTGTGCCGAGCTGATCGGGCTGATGGCGGCGGTCGGGGGTTTTGCGGTCATCGGGATTTCTGGAGGATTTTGGAAACCTGCTCGGAACTGTGCTGGAACCGACGGGAATCCCATCTGCGCTGGTTCCGCTCAGTGTTGTGCGTCTGTTTTCCAACAGCGCGGCGGTGAGCCTTTTGCTGGATCTTTACAAGGAGGCGGGCTGCGACTCCTTTGCCGGACGGGCAGCTTCCATTATCATGTCGTGTACCGAGACCGTTTTTTATACGATGACGGTTTACTTTGGTGCGGTTCGGATCAAAAAACGCGGTATACTCTGGCTGGCGCCTTGTTTTCTTCTCTTGTTGGAATGACAGTCGGTGTTTTGCTTGCACGGTTGATCTGACCATTTTTTCTGATCATACCAGTGAAATGTGTTGACATTTCAAAACGATTGGAATAAGATGGAAACAACTTAAAACATACAAAATCAATAGGAAATAAGGAAATAAAAAAGTGCAGAATAAGGAGGAAATGAACGATGGCAAAGGTATATGACAGCATTTTAGATCTTGTAGGAAAAACTCCGCTGGTAGAGCTGAAACGGATCGAAGAAAAAGAAGGACTGCAGGCGAAACTGATCGCAAAAGTAGAATCCTTTAATCCGGCAGGAAGTGTCAAAGACCGTATTGCAAAAGCGATGATCGAGGATGCGGAAGCAAAAGGTCTCTTAAAGGAAGGCTCCGTTATCATTGAGCCGACCTCCGGAAATACCGGAATCGGACTGGCAGCGGCAGCAACGGTAAAAGGCTATCGCATGATCCTTACTATGCCGGAAACGATGAGTGTAGAGCGCCGGAATATCGTAAAGGCATACGGCGCAGAGGTTGTTCTGACGGATGGAACAAAAGGAATGAAGGGCGCTATCGAGAAAGCCGATGAGCTTGCAAAAGAGATTCCGAACAGCTTTATCGCAGGACAGTTTGTGAACCCGGCAAACCCGGAGACACACAAAAAGACAACCGGACCGGAGATCTGGGAAGACACCGATGGAGCAGTTGATATCTTTGTTGCGGGCGTTGGTACCGGTGGAACCATTACCGGAACGGGTGAGTACTTAAAAGAGAAAAAACCGGAAGTAAAAGTGGTAGCGGTAGAACCGGCATCCTCACCGGTGCTGTCGGAGGGTGTTTCCGGACCACATAAGATTCAGGGAATCGGTGCAGGCTTTGTGCCGGAGACGCTGAATACCGGCATTTACGATGAGATTATCAAGGTAGAAAATGAAGACGCTTTCAAGACCGGCAGAGATCTGGCAGCCGAGGAAGCTATTCTTGCGGGAATTTCCTCCGGAGCAGCTCTGTATGCGGCGATCCAGCTGGCAAAACGTGAGGAAAATAAAGGAAAAACCATCGTTGTGCTCCTGCCGGATAACGGAGACAGATACTATTCCACAGCTCTGTTTGCCAAATAAAAGGGAACAGCCTCAGATTTTAAAATAATAGATATCAGTGAACACTGCCATCCGCGGCACTTTCTCTCCACCGCGAATGGGCAGTTTCGCATATTAATTTATACCAGAAAGGGAACTTTACTTATGACACTACAACAGCTTCGCTACGTAATTCAGGCCGCAGACTCCAGATCCATGAATGAGGCGGCAAAGGCACTCTATATTTCACAGCCGAGTCTCTCTGGAGCAATCAAGGAGCTGGAAAAAGAGATCGGAATTGAGCTGTTCAAGCGCAGCAGCCACGGAACAGTACTGACCCCGGAGGGCGAGGAGTTTCTGGGTTACGCACGTCAGGTCACAGACCAGTATCAGCTTCTCGAAAACCGCTATATTTATCGCACCAAGGGAAAGAAAAAATTCAGCGTGTCGATGCAGCATTACAGTTTTGCCGTAAAGGCGTTTGTGGAGCTAGTGAAGCAGTTTGGTATGGATGAGTACGAGTTTGCGGTTTATGAGACGAGAACGTATGATGTGCTGATGGATGTAAAGAACTTCAAGAGCGAGCTTGGGATCTTATATCGGAATGACTTTAATGCGAAGGTGCTGAACAAGCTGCTGAAGGACAATAACCTTGAGTTCCACGACCTGTTTTCCTGTGGAACGTACGTCTATCTCTGGAAGGATCATCCGCTTGCAGATCAGGCAGAGATCACTATGGAGGAGCTAAAGGAATATCCGTGCCTGTCCTTTGATCAGGGAAGCAACAATTCGTTCTTCCTGGCAGAGGAAGTGCTTTCGACGTATGAATATAAGAGAATCATTAAGGCAAATGACCGTGCGACCATGCTGAATCTGATGGTCGGACTGAATGGCTATACGCTCTGCTCCGGCATTATCTGTGAGGAATTAAACGGCAGTGATTACCGCGCGGTGCCGCTTCATGCAGAGGAAAACATGATGATCGGTTATGTTTCCAGGAAGGGTATGTCGATCAGCGCACTGGGACAGCAGTATTTGGAAGAAATTCGGAAATATAAGGAGCTTGTGCTGTAAGAAAAGGGAGAAACAAGAAGACTTTAACGAATCAAGTAAGTCCCCTGCTTCCATTGCGAAAAGCAATAAGCAGTGGGTGGGGACTTGCTGTATCAGGAGTGGTACAAGCCACTCCTGATAAGCTGCGAAGCAGCTATTCGGTTATGAGCAAGTAGCGAAGCGGATTGCGAATATCCGCTTTGACTCTCTGGAGTGTGTTTGAAAAAGGCTTTTCGCAAGCTGCGAGTCCCATCTTGTGGGAGATGAATTGCATTTGTTATCTTGTTTTATGTAGCATGATTGGATATAGAAATTTCAGAAGAAAAAATATTGGCGATAAAGAATAGCTATAGGGAAACCCTATAACCAGCCATCAATTTTCTATATTGGACAAAGCAGAAGACTGTCGCTATAATAATCCTTGTAAACAGATAGGAAATATCACAAAAACGAGAGGAAGCGAAGAGAATGAGAGCAGTTTTCGCAGAGAATCGAATCGTGATCTATGATGTCATGTGTTGCAGCGTAAGCAGATAAAACCGAAAGAAAACGGAGCCGCATTGCAGCATGGACAGAACAGGATGACAACCGGTTCCGATAGATAATAGAAAATCGAACATGAAAAGAAATAGAAAAACGAAAAACAGAACAGGAGAATACAATCATGAGCAAAAAAACAAGAGCAGAAAGAAATCTTAAATTTGAAACCTTACAGCTTCACGTAGGACAGGAAAATCCGGATCCGGCAACCGGAGCAAGAGCAGTTCCGATCTATCAGACCTCTTCTTTCGTATTCAATAACTCCGATCACGCGGCAGCAAGATTCGGACTTCAGGATGCAGGAAACATCTACGGTCGTCTGACTAATCCGACAGAGGACGTCTTCGAGCAGAGAATGGCAGCACTGGAGGGCGGCGTTGCGGCACTTGCAGTAGCTTCCGGAGCAGCAGCCATCAACTACACCATCATCAACCTGGCACAGAAGGGCGACCATATTGTATCCGCAAAGAACATCTACGGCGGTTCCTACAACCTGCTGGCACACACCCTTCCGCAGTACGGCATCAGCACCACATTTGTTGATGTATTTGATCTGGATGAGGTTCGCGCAGCCGTTCAGGAGAACACAAAAGCCATCTACATCGAGACCCTCGGAAACCCGAACTCTGATGTTGTCGATATCGAAGCACTTGCAAAAATTGCACATGAGAACAAAATTCCGCTGGTTGTCGATAATACCTTCGCAACTCCATACCTCGTTCGTCCGATCGAGTATGGCGCAGACATCATTGTTCATTCCGCAACCAAATTCATCGGCGGCCATGGAACTACTCTTGGCGGTGTGATCGTAGACAGCGGTAAATTTGACTGGGAGGGATCCGGCAAATTCGCATCTCTGACTGAGCCAAACCCGAGCTACCACGCATCAGCTTCACAAAAGCAGTTGGACCTGCTGCGTTTGTTACAAAAGTACGTGCGATCCTTCTTCGTGATACCGGAGCTACGCTTTCTCCGTTCAACTCCTTCCTGCTTCTGCAGGGACTTGAGACCCTGTCTCTCCGCGTAGAACGTCATGTTGAGAATGCGCTGAAGGTTGTAAAATATCTGGAGAGCCAGCCACAGGTTGAGAAAGTACATCATCCGTCTGTATCCGACGATCCAAAGCAGCAGGCACTGTACGCAAAATACTTCCCGAACGGCGGCGGTTCTATCTTCACCTTCGAAATCAAAGGCGATGCACAGAAAGCAAAAGATTTCATCGACAATCTGGAACTGTTCTCCCTGCTGGCTAACGTTGCCGATGTAAAATCTCTGGTAATCCATCCGGCAACCACCACTCACAGCCAGTGCACCGAGGAAGAACTGCTGGATCAGGGAATCAAACCAAACACCATCCGTCTTTCCATCGGTACCGAAAATGTCGATGATATTATCGAGGATCTGGATGAGGCATTTAAGGCAGTTCAGTAATTGGAAAACAGGTTATAGTAAATAAAACGTACGCCTCTGGCACAGTTCAAAGTGTCAGGGGCGTATTTTTCGCGTGCAATGAGGAAAAGTCCGTGCTTGCATGAGACCTTGACGAATGCCGCGATAACGAGTGAAGCGAGTTTTGGTTATGTGGGATCTTGAATGAAAGAGGAAAAAGATTTTAATGCTGGTTTTTTCATTGTTTCCGTTCGGAGCGGATAGCTGCACCGATTACAAGCGGTGGTGCGTCGAGAAGAGGAACGGCGGTGACATTTGGATGGCGGAAAAGTTCAAAGTTGCTCTCGGCAAAGAGACTGAAAGCCTCGCCGATTTCCACAGAGCTGATCGTGGATTCCAGGCGGGCCGTGCGCAGGATCTGCGGTTTTACACCTGCCTTTTCAAATAGCTGCATGCAGAGCTGATAAATCGAGGTATAGGGGTGCATGAGAATCAGCGGTTCGGCGGCAAGATCAGCGATGGTAAGAGCAGGCTTTTCGGCAAGTGGATGATCGATGGGCAGCATCACGCAGAGGCGGTCTTCTGTGATGGGTTCGAAGTGGTATTTCTGCAGTGAAATCATGGAATCCCGCGCGATCACAAGGTCAAAATGGCCTGATTGCAGGCCGTCCATCAGCTCAGTCTCTTCGCATTCTTCCAGAGTCAGCCCAATTTCCAGATGCGCGTGCGTGAAGGCACGGATGCGGGAAGTGAGATGATACTGCGTCAGAAACGGAAGAGAGCCAACGCGGAGCGGCTGGCGCGTGGTTTCCTGGAAGTGATGCATTTTTTGCAGCATCTGGTGATACTGGAGGGAGAGCTCCGCGGCTTCCTGCAGAAATAGTTCGCCTGCCGGAGTCAGTACGGCCTGGCGGCGGGTGCGGTCGAAGAGGGGAAGATTCAATTCAGTCTCGAGCTTCTGGATCTGTTTCGAGAGCGTGGACTGTGCGATATGAAGATTTTCCGCGGCCTCTAAAAAGGTGTCGCATCGAACGGCCATCAGAAAAAAGTCGATCTGTTCCAGAGTCATAAGGGGAGCCTCCTTTTTGTTTGATTCATTCCATTCTGGAAACAATTGTACCACAAATCGAATTGATTCCACAAAGGTTTCTTTTTACAATAAGGGTAGAAAATGAGGATGAAAAGGCATCCTTCGGGGCGCCGTCGATAGAATAAAAGGAGAAGAACTATGGCTGAAAAAGTAAGAGATCTGCGTAGTGCGCTGGAACGATTGAGAAATATGCCGGGACAGCTTGCCGAGACAGACGTTGAGGTTGATCCGATGGCGGAGCTTGCCGGTGTTTACCGTTACGTCGGTGCGGGCGGGACCGTAAAGCGTCCGACGAAAGAAGGCCCGGCGATGATTTTTCGCAACGTAAAAGGGCACCCGGACGCCAGCGTTGCGATTGGTGTTCTGGCAAGCCGGAAACGCGTGGCTGCCCTGCTGGACTGCGAGCCGGAGAGTCTTGGAAAAATGCTGTATCACAGCGTAGAAGAGCCGATTGTACCGGTTGAATTTCAGGGCGCGCGCCATGCCAGGAAGTGGTACATCTGGCGACCGATCCCGATTTTGATCTGAACCGTCTCGTCCCGGCGCCGACGAATACGCCGGATGATGCCGGCCCGTACATCACGCTCGGCATGTGCTACGCCTCCCATCCGGACACCGGACTGCATGATGTGACGATTCACCGTCTCTGCATTCAGGGAAAAGACGAGCTTTCGATTTTCTTCACCCCGGGCGCACGCCACATCGGCGCAATGGCAGACCGCGCGGAGGAACTGGGACAGACACTTCCGATTTCCATCAGTATCGGTGTTGATCCTGCGATTGAGATCGGTTCCTGTTTCGAGCCGCCGACAACACCGCTCGGTTACGATGAGCTTTCCGTTGCGGGTGCACTGCGGAAAGAGCCGGTAGAACTGTGCCGCTGCGTTTCCGTGAAGGAGATGGCGATTGCAAATGCAGAGTACGTCATCGAGGGCGAGGTCATCCCGGGTGTGCGTGTGCAGGAGGACCAGAACAGCCATACTGGCTATGCGATGCCGGAGTTCCCGGGCTACACCGGCCCGGCAAGTGATCAGTGCCGTCTGATTAAAGTAAAAGCCGTGACACACCGCCGCAGTCCGATTATGCAGACCTGCATCGGACCAAGCGAAGAGCACGTTTCGATGGCTGGTATTCCGACCGAGGCGAGCATCTACGGCATGGTAGAAAAAGCGATGCCGGGACGGCTCCAGAATGTGTACTGCGGTTCCGCAGGCGGCGGAAAGTATATGGCGGTTCTCCAGTTCAAAAAACTGAGTCCCAGCGACGAGGGAAGACAGCGTCAGGCAGCATTGCTGGCATTTTCGGCGTTCAGTGAGCTGAAACACGTTTTTCTGGTGGACGAGGATGTGGACTGCTTTGATATGAACGATGTGATTTGGGCAATGAATACGAGATTCCAGGGTGACGCGGACATCATCACAATTCCAGGCGTGCGGTGCCATCCGCTCGATCCGTCGAACGATCCGACGTGTTCACCGTCGATCCGCGATCATGGGATTGCATGCAAGACGATTTTCGACTGTACGGTGCCGTACGATCAAAAAGAACGGTTTGTGCGGGCGAGATTTATGGAAGTCGATCCGAAGCATTGGCTGGATGAGGAATAAAGAATACGTTTTTGGGAAAGGGAGAGCATTGTGATATGCTGAAATTTAAGAAAAATCATTATACCATAGAAGAAGTAACACTGTGCGGGGAGACGGTCCGGTTTCGGGCGTTCCGTGACCTGGTTTATGTGGAAAAACCGGTCAATGTGGAGTTTCAGAAAATGAATCTCTTTGTGCCGGAGAGTTATTATGAGGGAACGTCCATCAACGGTTACGATTTACTGAGCGCGCCGGTTTTCATGCCGAATACTGTTGGCGGCTATATGCCGGGTCCGGCGGACGAGCCGGGAGCGAATCCGTTTTTACAGGGAAAACCGAATACGATTTTCCGCGCCTTACAGCACGGCTATGTCGTAGCATCTCCAGCGATCCGCGGCAGAGTGCAGAAGGGTGAGGACGGTCATTATAATGGGAAAGCACCTGCGTGCGTAGTGGATTATAAAGCGGCTGTGCGGTATCTTCACTTTTTGGCGGATGAGCTGCCTGGCGATGAAAATAAAATCATCACCAACGGAACGAGTGCCGGCGGCGCACTGTCATCCCTGATGGGAAGCACGGGAAACCACCCTGACTACGAGCCGTATCTGCAGGCGCTCGGCGCAGCGGATGCTGGGGATGATGTGTTTGCGGCCTCCTGTTACTGCCCGATCATCAATCTGGAGCACGCGGACATGGCGTATGAGTGGGAGTTCTGCAGTGTGAATGATTTCCACCGCGCAAACATGAAAATGGACGAGGGCGGCCGCCCGGTTTTCACACCGGTGGACGGCGAGATGACGGAAGAACAGATCCGCGTGTCCGTTGAGGAAAAAGCCCTGTTTCCGGCGTATGTGAGCAGCCTTGGATTAAAAGACGAAAACGGAGCTCCGCTGACGCTCGATGCGGACGGCGAAGGTTCTTTGAAAGAGTATGTCAAACACATTGTGATGGAATCCGCACAGAGAGCGCTTGACGGCGGCGTGGATTTAGCGGATAAAACGTGGCTGACCATCGAAAACGGCAAAGTGCAGAGCATGGATTTTGCGGCGTATGTCAAAGACATCACCCGCATGAAAACCGCACCGGCCTTCGATGCGCTGGATCTGGAAAGCCCGGAGAATGATCTGTTTGGAAATGAGATGACGAACTGCCGTCATTTCACGGAATACAGTGCGGCCAACACCAAAGTGCAGGGTGAGCGCGCAGAAAAAAAGATCGTGAAAATGCTGAATCCAATGGAATATGTCATGGATGAAATGGCGCAAAAGGCACACCATTTCCGCATCCGCCACGGCGAGTGCGACCGCGATACCTCGCTGGTGATCTCGGCGATGCTGGTATTAAAACTTCGTGAGGCAGGCTGTGAGGTGGATTATCATTCCCCATGGAATACACCGCATGCGGGCGACTACGATCTCGACGAGTTATTCGCATGGATTGACGGAATCTGTGGATAAAGGGAGGCGTGTGACGGATGGCTGTGGAAAAACAAATTGTAGTCGGCGCATCGGGGGCGAGCGGAATGCCGCTGCTGATCAAATGTCTCGAAATTCTGCAGGATAACGAAGAATACCGTTCCCTTCTGGTGATGAGCCGCAGCGCGAAGCTGACGCTGGAGCAGGAGACGGACTGGAGCGTTTCGCAGGTGGAAGCGCTGGCGGACGAGGTGCTCGATCCGGACAACATCGGCGCAGGCCCGGCGAGCGGGTCGTACCGGACAGAAGGCATGGTGATTGTGCCGTGCAGCATGAAAACAGCGGCAGGAATTGTAAGCGGATACACCGACAATCTGCTGCTGCGTGCGGCGGATGTGACGATCAAGGAGAAACGCCCGCTTGTACTGGCAGCACGGGAGACACCGATGAGTGAAATTCATCTGCGGAATCTGTACGAACTGTCGAGATTGTCAAATGTATGGATTGTTCCGCCGATGATGACCTTTTATCAGAAACCGGAGTCCATCGACGATATGGTGACACATCTTGCGGCCAAACTGCTTTCGCCGTTCGGCGTGGAAGTAAAGGAGTACCGGAGATGGAAAGAATGCTGACAAAAAAGGCAACAGCCGCAGGATGCACGATGGAAGTGACGGTAATGAAGCTCGGTGAGGACTTTCAGATCTGTCTCGCCGGAGGAGAAAAGCCGCATATCGGCTGTGTGGTGCAGGCCGTACCACGAGAATCGCTGACCGGAGACGGGAGCTGGAGTGCGACTTCCTCGGTGTGGAACCGCACCGGACATAAAGATGAGGTACTGTGCCGGATGCTGGCGGAAAAAATCTGTTGTGCCTGCCGTACCGTGACCGTCTGCACCGGTGGCGTGCATATCGATGAAATTACCGGAGAGCAGATCCGGGAGATTGTGGATGCGGTAGAGAAGATGGGAGAAGAGATTGCGCAGGATTTGAGATGATAAGTAAGCATGGAAAGCGGATAAAAAGTTATTGCATTTTTCGGACATGCTTTGGGTTTGTGTTATATTTCCTATTGATATGTAGAGAATATGGAATAAAATAAAAGAAGGTATTTTTATCATGACATATATTCGGAGGAAATAAAATGAAAGTTTCGACAAGAGGACGGTATGCGCTTCGTCTGATGCTGGATCTGGCACTCAACAATACCGGCGAACCGGTGCGTTTGAAAGATGTGGCAAAGCGGCAGGAGATTTCGGAAAAATATCTGGAACAGATCATCTCGATTTTGAATAAAGCTGGTTTCGTAAAAAGTGTGCGCGGCCCGGCGGGCGGTTATTCCCTGAAACGAAAGCCGGAAGAATATACCGTGGGCATGATCCTGCGTCTGACCGAGGGCAGCCTTGCGCCGGTGGACTGTGTAGAAGACGGCGCCGACTGCGGCAGGGAAGATCAGTGCGTTACGGTGATGCTCTGGAAAAAACTGAACGATGCCATCAACAGTGTGGTGGACAATATTACGCTGGCAGATCTGGTGGAATGGCAGATGCAGAAGTCGAATGAGTATGTAATCTGACGGCAGACAGAATAAGCGATAACGTCCAATGAGGGAACAGAAGAGGGAAAATGGTGAAAACATCATTTTCCTTTTTTACCGGTAAAAATCTGGGAGCACGGCATTTACAAGCAAAAAAAAATTTGTTAAGATAAAAAACAGGGCGCATTTGGAGAAGAAAAAAATCAGGATGCGCAAAAGTGAAGAAAATAAAAGATAAGGAGTTTCCCCTTATGAAAAAACAACAGGAAAGCCTTAAAAATATGGTATATCAGCCATTTTGAACGGCATTTTTACCGATGAATATAAACCCAATCAAATTATCAACGAGCAGGAGCTGGTACAGAAATTCGGCTGCAGCAAGACGCCAATCCGTGAAGCACTGGTGACGCTCTGCAACGAGGGAATTCTCCGCAGCTTCCCGCGCTTCGGCTACCAGGTTGTCAGCGTGTCCCGCGAAGAGGCGCAGAATATTCTGGATTTCCGCCTTGTTCTCGAGGGCGGATATCTTCGTCAGTCGATCGGACATATCACCGAAGAAAATCTGGCGGAGCTTGCCGAGATTGATGAGAGATGCAAACAGAGCACCGACAGCGTATGGGATCACTGGGAGGCAAATACAGCATTCCATCTGAAGCTGATTTCCTTCTCCGGCAACGCTTACGCATATCAGGAGCTTGAACGCACCATGAACGTCTTAAAACGCGCTTACGCCCAGTTTTACTGGCAGACCTGGTCCAACGTAAACCCGGCACTGGACATTGCGCATCATAACGATATTATGCAGAGTATCCGGGAGAAAGATCTGGAGAAGACGCAGAACTATCTGAAAGAGGATCTGGCGGATTTTTGTGGGTAAGAAATGAGACAGAGTGTATGGAAACGAAGAATTCCAATACACTCTGTTTTTTTGTGCGCTGGAGACCTTTTCCAGGCACGCTCCAGCTCGTGATTATCCATGAAAATGCTTCTCCCGATACTGCTGCGGTGTCACTCCACTGCTTTTCTTGAACTGCCGGTAAAAGTAGGAAACGTTTGCGATTCCGATCTGGTCACAGATTTGCTGGGGGGAGAAGCTGGTGGTGGCAAGCAGACGTTTTGCGGTTGTCATACGTTCGTCCATGATGTAGCTACTGAGCGACGCTCCTGTTTTCGTACTGAAAATGTGGGACAGGTAGTCCGGGTTCATGTGGATTTTCTCGGCGATGGAGGTGCGGCCCAGTTCAGGATCGGAAAGATGCGAACGGATATAGTCCTTGATGACGCTGATCGGGTCCGAGGCATCGGTGGAGAGGTGCTCTTCCATATTCAGCCGCTCTTTCTCATACCATGCATTTTTTTCACCTCCTGCACAGCCGCCGCCAGCTTTTCCATAAGCTGATCCGGGTCGATTGGTTTTAACAGGTAGGAGAAAATATGTAAATTCAGCGCTTCCTGCGCATAATCAAATCGCTGATGGCCGGTCAGAACGAGTACGATGGGATGAAAATTGTTCTCATGCAGCCATTCCACTAACTGCAGACCGGTTTCGCGCGGCATTTCAATGTCAGTCAAAAGAATATCAATATCCTGGGAACCCTCAAAAATTCGTTTTGCCTGGCTGGCACTGTAGGCAGGAAACGCCTGCTCAATCCCGAGCGCCGACCAGTCTGTCGTTTCGATAATGTTTTTCACAATATAATATTCATCATCCACTACTAAAATGTTCATTGTAAAAGCCCTGTTCCTTTCTTCCGTTTCGCATGGATTTGAATCGTTACAAAAAGCAAGCCGAAAGCCTTTTTCAAACAAGCTTTAGCTCTCGTTTCTTTTGCCGGGGACCTGAGGTGTGTCGGAAGCATGTGAAAAAAGAGGTTCCGATGTTTCAATTTTGCTTTCCGGCGGATTGCCATCCTCCCGGTATGGAATGTATGGAATCGTAACCTCTGATCTTGCACCCCATCCGGGTTCGTTGGAAAAATGCGCATGGGCTTTTTCTCCATAAACAAGATAAAGCCGTTTGAGCAGATTGTAGGTTCCGATTTTTTTCCATCAAAGTCATGAACCTGCTGGGAAACTGGCCGGTTCAGGTATTCCAGATCCTCTTCAAAATAACCACTGCCGGAGTCGAGATGAGTGAGAACCACATATTTTTCACCATTGCGCTCCACAAGCTGCCGGTGATACGGACACGGAGCTCTTCGCCCATGATCATGTTGTGCTTGATGGTATTTTCTGTAAACATCAGCAGAATGATCGGAAAAACAGAAGCATTCCTGCATTTCTCATCCACATGGATTTCCCAGTTCAGACAGCCTGGAAACCGCAGTTCTGTCATCTCCAGAAAATTTTCTACGTATTTCAGTTCTTCTTTCAAAGGAACGGCTGTCTTATCCTGCAGGGTGTACCGCAAATGATTCGAAAGTGTGCGGACGAATTCATTTGTGAGCCGCCTTCCTTCTTCCGTGAATGGCATTGATGCGATTGCGGAGAGACAGTTGATCAGAGAGTGCGGCGCTACCTGGGATTTCAGATACTGAATCTCCAGTGCCTTCAGATTTAATTTATCCTCATAAACATTGATTTTTAACTTCTCAATTCGATTCATCAGCTTATTCAGTGTTTCACCGATTTCCAGAACCTCCTCACACCGCTCATTGGAAAGATCCGGGTGCGGCACCTGTTGTTCCTCTTTGACCTGTGATGCCATTTTCCGGATCAGATCAAGAGGCTTTGAAATCAGGTGTTCATAGGAAACGGTCCATAAAAGAGAAACCACGAAAATCAGCAGAGCACCCCCGAGCAGAAGCTTGAGCATATTGTAAATAGGAGTGTTGACTTCTTCGGAGGGGATGAGTGCATTTAAGGAGCAGGTAGAAGAAGGAAGCTTTTCAGCGACCTGTAAATATTGTATACCGTCCTTTCCGCGGATCCGATGAGGTTTCTGGGTAGAAAAGTCGGTAGACAGTTTAAAATCGGACCAGCTTTCGTTGTCGTATGGAATACCATTTTCATCAGCAAACAGAAAAATGGTATTTGAATCATCAAATGGAGCATTCAGTTCATCCAGACGGATCCAGCACCAAGATAGCCATGGAGATCATTGATAATTCGGATCAGATAGGTATGGCGTTCCAGCTCTATATAATACCAACTCTTGAAGTTGAGAGCGGAGGCGTCCTCTCCCGACTGACGTAAAAGCTTTTTCATGTAGGAACTACAGTCATTGGAGCCCCCATTTTTATAGCGGCAGACAAAATGGTCGTTTGCTTTTCCATAAACAAACATACCGTCAATGTCTGTCATGTAACTTAAAGTATTATCCAAAAGCCTGGAGGCTTTAATCTGGGAAATCACTGCGTTTGGGTTGTTTTTGGAAGTGATCGTATCGACAACATCAGTATTGTTATTAGCGAATTCCCAGAGACAGTTTTCAGCAGTTTCCATACTCTTATTTAACTGCTGGACATAAAGATCCATTGTCTGATGAATTCCCTGGTAGGTTTCATGCTGAAGCTGTTTGGAAATATAAAAAATTAAAAACAGCAATAAAATACTGAACATTATTAAAATACGCATCCAATACCAAAATGCTTTTTTCTTTAGGGAATATATTTTGTGTTTGTGCATAGTGTGGTCAAAAAAATTGAAGTTTAGTGAAAAAGTACGATGTTTTGATGAATTCAAGAAGGATGCCTCCGTAATTATATATAATTTGCACATAGATTCTAAGAAAAGTGCAATAAAACCTAAGCAATGTGAATTGCTAAAAAGTTTATTAAAATTATATAATAACAACAGTTGATAGTCAAAGCAATTTTGTTCGAACATACTTGCAACGACAAAAAAACGAGAAAACAAAGAGGAAACGAGGAGGAAAAACATGGCATCTTTAAAAAAAGCCCATGCATCATCCGGGAGCAGCCACAGCAAAGCAGCAAAATTCAAACGATACCTTCCGCTGTATCTGATGTTCCTTCCAGGCGCGATCTATCTGCTCATTAACAATTATATTCCGATGGCAGGCATTATCGTAGCATTTAAGAAGTACAATGCCCGTTTGGGAATCTGGAAGAGCCCGTTCTGCGGACTGGCGAACTTTGAATTTCTGTTTGCATCATCGGATGCATGGACTATTACAAGAAATACGTTACTTTACAATCTGGCGTTTATTGTTCTGAACACGGTAGTCGGAATTATTTTTGCAATCTTTATCTGCGATACGTTTAATAAAAAATTAAAGAAAATTTATCAGAGTGCAATCTTGTTTCCATATCTGATGTCGGCTGTTATTCTTGGCTACATTGTATATGCATTTTTAAGTCAGAGTACAGGTATTGTAAACAATTCGATTTTAAGTGCACTTGGAAAAGATGCTGTGAACTGGTATGCAGAACCGAAATACTGGCCGTTCATTCTGATTTTTGTAAATACCTGGAAGGGTGTAGGATATGGATGTCTGATATACATATCTACCATCAATGGCATTGATCCGTCTCTGTATGAGGCAGCTTCTCTGGATGGCGCAACCAAATGGCAGCAGATCAAAAACATTACACTTCCATTCCTGAAACCAACCGTAATCACCCTGACATTGATGAGTGTCGGCCGTATCTTCTATTCCGATTTCGGTCTGTTCTATCAGGTACCACGTGATTCAGGACTTCTGTACTCGGCAACCAATGTTATTGATACCTACGTATACCGCGGCCTGATGAAATCCGGAAATGTCGGAATGTCTGCAGCAGCCGGCTTCTATCAGTCCATCATCGGATTTATCATTGTCCTTACCGCAAACGGAATCGTACGTAAAGTCAGTAAAGAAAACGCAATGTTCTAAGGAGATCATGTATGAAAGAAAAACCATTTTCCAAATATCAGATTTTAGCAAACGCTGTCATGATTATCTGGACGCTTGCCATTATCTTACCGTTTATTCTGTTATTTATGTCTTCCATTACAGATGAAAACACACTGGTAGCAAATGGATACTCCTTCTTTCCGAAGAAGTTCTCCCTTGCGTCCTATTCCTACATCATCAAATCCGGTGGGCAGATTTTGAAGGCCTATGGAGTAAGTATTGGTGTTACGGTAGTCGGAACCCTGCTGAATGTTCTTCTGTCTGCGCTGATGGCTTATCCGCTGTCGGTAAAAAACCTTCCGGGCAGAAATGTGATGATGTTCTTCGTATTTTTTACCATGCTGTTCAACGGCGGTATCGTTCCATCTTACATTATGTGGACAGGAACTTTCCATATCAAAGATACGATTTTTGCACAGCTGCTTCCAAACTTCCTGCTTTCTGCATGGAATGTTATGATGATTCGAACTTATTTTACCACAAGCATTCCGGATGGATTATACGAGGCGGCAGAGATTGACGGTGCAAGCCAGTTTACCATCTTCTGGAAAATCGTACTTCCGCTTGGAAAACCGATCTTGGTAACAATGGGCACCTTTGCAGGCCTTGCTTACTGGAATGACTGGACCAATGGTCTGTACTATATCGTTAAGAATACAGGTCTGTACAACGTACAGAACCTTCTGAACCAGATGGTACAGAATATTCAGTTCCTGACACAGAGCTCCAACTCGAATGTGACAGCAGCTGCATCGACCATTCCGGCAACGGGAATTCAGATGGCAATCGCATTTGTAGCAATTCTGCCAATTATGCTGATTTTCCCATCTTTCCAGAAATATTATGCAAAAGGTATCGCTCTTGGCGCAGTCAAAGGCTGATACAGATAGAATGAATCATTAGCAGCAAAAGGCTGCTTCGTGATAAACTTATTTTAAGGAGGAATTTCATATGAAAAGAAAAATGCTTGCTGCTTTTCTGGCAGCGACAATGGTGGGCGGCCTGCTTGTCGGCTGCGGAAACAGTGGAGACACTTCCGGCTCATCCAAGAGCTCTTCTGGAACAACATCAACAGCATCGGCATCTGGCGAGGTAGATGCTTCCGTAACAAAAACAGAGCTTGGTGAGTACACGGAAGAAAATCCTTATCATCTCGTGTTTGCCTTCGTCGAGTTCTACGAGCAGGATGACGCAGCACGTACCGCAGTGCAGGATGCATTGAATGAATACATGATTCCGAAATATCATATTGAAGTGGAATTTCTTCCATTGCAGTATGCAGAATATCAGCAGACGATTCAGCTGATGATTTCCGGTGGTGATGAGCTGGATGTTATGCCAATTTATTACAGCAATGCTTCCAGTTGGATTGCAATGAATGGTATTGTCGATATGAACCAGTATATGGATACTCCGGAAGGACAGGCTATTAAAGATGTGCTTGGTGAAGCAAATGCAACGGTAGGTTCCATGAATGGTATTCTGTTCGGTTTTCCGGCACAGAAGGAATCGGTTGAACTTGGTGGCCTGACCATGAGAGCAGATATCTGTGATGAACTTGGTATCGCAGAGGAATACGGACTGGAGCTGAATCAGGATGAATACACTGGAAAAGTGTATGACTGGTCTGTTGCAACTGAAATTTTCAAGAAAGTAAAAGAAGCACATCCGGAAATGACACCTCTGTATCTGCAGGGAAGTGCAAGCCCGATGAGACGTCTTGCATTTTTCGACGAGTTAGCGGATCAGTTCGGTGTTCTGGACTGGGAGGCTGATCATGACTCCACAACCGTAGTGAATGAGTTTGAAACCGATACTTACAAAGAAGCAGTAACCCAGCTGGCGGAATGGTTTGATGCAGGATACATTTATCCGGATGCGTTGACGGATACACAGGATCTGCAGTTATGATGAAAGCCGGAAATACGTTCTCTTATATGTCAGCAATTAAACCGGGCTATCTTGTTGAGGCAAAGGCATCTACAGGAACAGACTGCTATGCAATGTATTTTGGACAGGATGTAGAAGGTGGATATTCAACTACAAACGTAAGTTTTATGATACTGGTATCGCAACCAACAGTGCGGATCCGGAAATGGCCTTTAAGTTTATCTCCGCGCTGTATACAGATCCGGAGGTTATGAATCTGTGGCAGAATGGTATTCAGGATGTAAACTATAAAGTTTTGGATGATGGTACTGCTTATTATGTAGATGGTGAAGATGCTTCTAACTTTAAATATCATCAGAATACAGGATGGTTTATGGGCAATCAGTTTAACACATACGTATGGAATGATGGTTCCAAGGATGCAAATTACTGGGATAAACTGCAGCACCATAACGACTGGGCACAGTATTCACCGGCATACGGATTTATGTGGGATTCTTCTGAATACTCTACACAGATCACAGCTCTGCAGAATGCACTGAATACGTATCGTCCAGCACTTGAGACAGGCTCTGTCGGAGTTGCTGGTGTAGAAGAAACACTCCAGAAACTGAATGATGCGCTGTATGCAGCCGGACTGCAGACTGTTATGGATGCAAAACAGGAGCAGCTGGATAAATGGCTGGATGAAAACGGAGGAGCTACAGAAACTCCGCAGTCTAACCTTGATACGATTGCAGCAGCAAAAGAAGCAAACTAACGAAAGATCAACATTAGGTATAATTAGATCTAAGGCAAATCCGCCCGGAAACCGTAAAGCTGTGCGGTCTTCGGGCGGATTGCTTTGTATGTTTTTGGCTTTTACAGCAGAAAGGATTTACTATGAAAAAAATGAATTACACATTTTCCGTGCCGGACAACAAACGCGTGCGTATGATTGTCAGCACAGACTGCAAAAATGAGGCGGACGACCAGTTCGCACTGGCACATCACCTGATGACACCGATGTTTATTCTGAAAGGCATCGTTCCGTGTCACTTCAACATGTTCTCCCGCGATTACGGCGATGGCCACACAGCACAGGCGAGCATGGACGAGGTCAATAAAGTGCTGGATCTGATGGATCGGCAGGGCGTATGCCCGGTCTGCAAAGGATCGGAATTTCCGATGAAGGACGAGCAGACTCCGGCCGTGTCGGATGGCGCAAAGCTGATCGCCGAAGAAGCCATGAAAGATGATCCGCATCCGCTGTTCATCGCCTGCCAGGGAGCACTGACCGACGTTGCCTCCGCACTTCTGATGAAACCGGAAATCGCAGACCGCATGACCGCCATCTGGATCGGCGGAGCACCGTATCCGGAAGGGGGAGAAGAGTTCAACCTCCGCCAGGATATCGCAGCTGCAAACGTTGTGATGAAATCCGGCATGAAGGTATGGCAGGTTCCGTCTACCGTATACAAGAAAGTAACAGTTTCTCTTGCCGAGCTGCAGCTTAATGTTCAGCCATGTGGAGAAATTGGAAATTATCTGTATCAGCAGATGGTAGACTTTAACAACACCTTCTATCAGTCCAGGAATGGCCGCACGGCGAAATCTGGGGTCTCGGCGATTCTCCGACAGTTGGGTTGCTGCTGGCAGAGGTACAGCGTACCGACCTCTATGAAATGGTAGAAGCGCCGGAAATCAGCTATGAGGACATGAGCTATCACTTCACCGGAAAGAACCGCAAAATTCGCGTTTACCATGATCCGAATGCGGAGCTGACGTTGAGAGACTTTTTTGCGAAACTGAAATTGAATTATGGGATGTGACAGGGACTGCTAATCAAAATCAGAGCCTGTTTGAAAAAAGCTTTCCACAAGATGTGTGTCACAATTTATCGGAAATTTTGTTCGACAGAGGGCGTCGCAGCGGGTTTTTGTATGGACAGAAAGAGCAATATAAAAACAGCCATCTGTGCAAGTTTGTCCAGATGGCTGTCTATCGTAATACTTTCGTTATTTACACACTTCGTCAATATCCACACGGTCGATCATAATATTCAGGATCTCCGTATCGGTATCTTTCATGCCGACTCTTCCGATGTATCCCATACTCTTGATCGTATCCTCGACATCTTCCCGCACGATACCTTCGCCCGGCTGGAAACTTCTGTGATGCTGGCCCATGTAGTGGGCGAGAATAGCAGCGTCAACAGCGGATGCAATTTTCGCCGCACAGGAGGATTTTGCGCCGTCGCAGACAATACCGCCGACGTTTCCAATGGTGTTGACGATCGTCAGACTGACATCTTCATAAGTTCCGCCAGAAAGATAGGTAATGGCGGCACCGGCTCCACAGCCTGCGCTGACGGCGCCGCAGTAAGCGGAAAGACTTCCAATATATTTTTTCTGATGAACCGCAATCAGGTTGCTGACAACGAGTGCGCGGTACAGTTTTTCCTGGGAAACGTTCCATTCTTTTGCAAACTCAATGACAGGAAGGGAAACGGTCATGCCCTGGTTTCCGCTGCCGGAATTGATGACGACCGGAAGAGAGCAGCCGCTCATACGCGCATCGGAGCCTGCCGCTGCACGGGCGCGGGCGCGGATTTTTACGTCATTGCCGTATTCATTCAGCAGCGTGCGGCCAACCTGTGCACCGTATGGATGACGGAGACCTTCATCGGAAATGGCAGAGTTCATGGTGATCTGACGGTCAAGAATTTCTTTGATGTCTTCGATCTTCACAGTATCGGCAAATTCAAGAATATCCTTGACGTTCAGCACACTTTTATCAACGTATTCAGGGGAATCCTCATGAGCCGCAATCTGATAAAGTATCTCACCATCTTTTACGATGCGTGAAATCAGGGTATGACGGTTTACAATCGTTACCTCCGCGCTGTGCTCTCCGGCAATGACTTTTGCAACAATGTAGAGATTCTCTACGCCTTCTTTTAAAGTACAGGTACAGAATCCCTGCTGTACCAGTTCTTTTGTCTTTTCAATATCTGCCTCGGTCACATCTTCAAGTACTTCAAGTTCACGTTCGGCACAGCCTCCGACGACGCCAAGCGTTGCCGCAACATCAATGCCCTTCAGACCGTTGGAATTTGGAACTTTAACACCCTTTACGTTTTTGATGATGTTTCCACTGCAGCAAAGCTCGATCGATTCCGGCATCTGTCCGAGTACTTCGCGTGCTTTTGCTGCCGCATATGCAATGGCAATCGGCTCTGTACAGCCAAGCGCCGGAACAAGCTCGTTTTTTAAAATCTTTACATAACTGTCATATAATTTCTGATCCATGAAAATTCTCCTGTATAGTTTTTTATGCGTTATCAACTGGTAAATCTTGCATTTCTTTCTGATTATACTATTGATATATCACTGATAATATCAGATGTCAAGTAGAGAATTGCAATTTGTGAATTAACATCATGCATTGACGCAGAAAAGAAAAGATGATACGATAAAAACAGTAAAATACTGAAATCGGAGGTAATCATTGGAGAATAGCAAAACTGTAACATTTTCACTTGGTGGAATGATTTTCGAATATGATGAGAAAAAGAATAAAATTAATATAGAAAAACATGGAATTTCATTTAAAAGTGCTGCCCGTGTATTTTTTGATTATGATCGAATAGAATATTATGATGAGGAAAATAGTAATGTTGAAGATCGATATGATATCATAGGTGATTTATCTGCAGGGACAGCGCAAATAGAGCGTAATACAGAGATTATGATCGGAAATATAAAAAGTGATGATGTTTTGTTTGTAGTGTATACGGAAAGAATACGGAAAAATGAAAATGGGGCAGAAATAGATGTGACAAGATTAATCTCCGCAAGATATGCAACCAATTTTGAAAGGGGGCTTTATTATGGTAAATACTAAAGAAATGACAGAAAGCCTGATAAAAGAACTCGCTTTTTCAGAAGAAGAATTAAGGGAACTAAAAGCAGCAAAAGAAAAACCTATTGTATTTGATGAAGATTGTCCGGAAACGACTCCAGAACGGGCGCTAAAATTTCGACGGGTAAATCCGCCGAGGGGAGCAGGCAAAAAAAGAGCATAAAAATTTGTGATCTCCGTAAAACCAGAAAATCCTAGTTTTACGGAGATCTTTTCAGAATAAATTGTATTTTCCTTTAAAGTGTCCTATACTGAAAAGTAGCAAAAATACACACCACCCTTTCATTTGGAGGATTTTTATGCAGAAGATTACGTTTCGAAAATTAGCTGGAGAAAAATATATTTACCCGGAACTGCAGGGACACTTTATCGAGTTTCTTGGCTCCTGTATTTATGATGGAATCTGGGTTGGAGAGGATTCGGAAATTCCGAATTATCATGGAATCCGAAAAGACCTTGTGGATGCATTTCAGAAGCTGCACCCGCCGGTGATCCGCTGGCCGGGCGGATGCTTTGCGGATGTGTATCACTGGCGGAATGGTATTGGCCCGCGGGAGCAGCGGCCGGTTACATACAATGAAAACTTCGGTACTTTCGAGACGGATCCCAATCAGTTCGGTACACACGAGATGATGGAATTTTGCGAGATGATCGGCGCGAAGCCATGGTTTAATATCAATATGATGACCGGCTCTCCATCCGAGATGCGAGAGTGGATGGAGTACTGTAACCGCAAAGAGCCGACGGCACTTTCGCAGGAACGAAAAACAAACGGCCATGAAAAACCGTTCGAGATTGAATACTGGGGTATCGGAAATGAAGTATGGGACGGCGGTGGAAAAATGACGCCGCAGATGTATGCGAACGAATACCGGAAATTCAGTTCCTCCTGTCCGTCGTTTGGAGGCGGCGATCAGGCATTTTCCATGAAATGCATCGCCAGCGGCCCGGATGGAAATAAGCCGAAAGAACGTGCTGCGTGGACGAAAGACTTTTTTAAGGAGATGGGAAAATACCGTATGCCATCGCTTTACGGCTATGATCTCCATTTTTACAACTGGAATCTGAAACAGCTTCAGACAGAGAAAAAGTTTGATGAAAAACAGTGGTATGATGTGATCAATGGATGCAAAGAGCTGGAAAATGTCATTCACGAGCAGCGCCGCCTGATAGACGCTGGTCTTGAGGCACTTCCGAAACCGGAGGGTCCGTTCCAGGCGGCACCGAGAAAATGTGAACTGATTGTCGGTGAGTGGGGCAACTGGCACAGCAGTGCATTTAATGCGCGCCCGGCGCTGTATCAGCAGTGTACGATGCGCGATGCCGTTACAACTGCACTGACGCTCGACATCTTCCACCGCAATACCGGGGATGTGCGCATGGCATGTGTGGCACAGTCTGTCAATGTCCTGAATTCCCTGTTCCTGACGGATGGTGAGCATTGTATTCTGACACCAAACTACGATGTGTTCGATATGTATCAGGTGCATCAGGGTGCGTATACGCTTGGCTTTGAGGAAAAGAACAAAGATCCTGAGGTCTGCATCTTTGCTTCGATCAAAAATGATGATATCTACGTCAACCTCGTAAATACAAGCTACAGCGAATCAAAGAAAATCGAATTGAAATTCAAACAGTGTCCGGAATTTGTTGAGGCCAAAACACTGTACTCCAAAGATCCGCAGAACTACAATGATGCGAAACATCCGAACCGAGTCCGCTGCAAAGAAGGAAAAGCACCTGCACGGGAAAAAGACTCCTTCCAGATTGCACTGCCGGCGGCTTCGGTCAGCGTTTATCATTTCAGAAAAACAGAAACAGAAAAGTAATACATACAAAACGGGCCGCCCCGGGGAAAAGGATTGTTCCCACAGGGCGGCTCATTTCTATTACAAAAATAATTCAATCACAAACACCACGGCACAGCATGCCACCGAAACCTGAAACAGGTTTGCACCGAACCATGCGGCTGCGATGCGACGACAAGCGCGAGTGCGCCGGAAACAGGGCTCTGTGTTGCATGGACAATCGCCGGGAAGGTCATGACTGACAGCGTCACGTATGGAACGTAGTACAGAAACGACTGAATAAACTGATTTTTAATCGGCTTCCGGATCAGCGTCAGCGGCAGAATCCGGATTGTGTAGGAAACCAGAGCCATGACGGCGATATAGATATAATTATTGTACATCAGCATTTTCCTCCTCTGTCTTTACCGGGAACAGGATAGCTCCGGCGCAGGAAATCAGAACGGTGAGCAGAATCGTTCTGGTTCCGTCGGAGAGAGTGGAGATGCCCGGGAGATAGCTGCAGATAAAGCTTAAGAAAAAGCTGACGGCAACAAGACCCGCTACCACACGGCTCTTTCGCGCCGGGGGAATGATGATTGCAAGGAACATGCCGTACAGCGCCACGCTTAAGGCACTGACAGCGCGCAGCGGCAGCAGATTTCCGGCAATAATACCAAGAGCCGTGCCGATCGACCACGCGGGAGCAGCGACGAGAATGGCACCGTATGTATAATACGGATTCAGCCAGCCCGGGCGCGCGATTGTGATGCCAAACAGTTCATCCGTTACATCGTAACCAATGAGAAAACGGTGGAAAAACGGCGTGTCCGGCGAAAAGCGCTGGGCAAGCGCACAGCTCATCAGAAGATACCGCGCATTGGCGATGAGCGTAATGATAGCGACCTGCAGATAGCCTGCGTTGGCGGCAATCAGTGTAAAGGCAGCGTATTCTCCGGCGGAAGCATTGTTGAAAAGACTGGCGAGAAAGCCTGAAAAGGACTAAGACCTGCCTTACGCGCTGCAATGCCGAGCGAAAACGAGACCGCAAAATAGCCAAGCCCGATCGGAATGCCATCGCGGATTCCGTTGACCAGAACCTGGCGGGAAAATGAATAAGATCTTTGTGAACTCATAAAAAGCTACTTCCTTTTCTTTCGCAGAAGCTAGAGCATGTCTGAAAAAATCATTTCCGTAATCTGAGATTCGCAGCTTACGAAAAGTTTTTTTCAGACATGCTCTGGCATCTGGCAAAAATGTTGGGGTCAAGAGATCAAAAATCCTCTTGCAAGCGAGCTTGCACCGGCTTTTTGATCTTTTGCCCTAATATCTGATGAAAATTATAGCAAGTTTCGACAGGTTCGTAAACTCTTATTTTGTTCTTGTTCGTTTCACGCAGCCACTGCTTACGCCTGCGTTTCTAAGTCTGTTGAACTGAATTGTATAAAATTATGTACAAAAACAGAAGATAACGCTTGAAAATAGAAGAAAAATCCATTAATATCTATGTATACAAAAAACATTACCGAAGGTGGTGCCTACGATGAAACTGCGTGCGCTTGCAAAAATAAATCTTGGTCTTGATGTGACCGGAAAAAGAGAGGATGGTTACCATGAAGTCCGCATGGTAATGCAGACGATCCAGATGTACGATCAGCTGGAAATAAAGGAGAGCAAAGAACTTGGCATAAGGCTGACAACCAATCTGCCGTTCCTTCCGTGTAATGACGGAAATCTCGTATACAAAGCGGCCAAACTTCTGATGGATGAATTCGATATCCGTCAGGGTGTCGATATGAACCTGACAAAATTTATCCCGGTAGCGGCCGGCATGGCGGGCGGAAGCTCGGATGCGGCAGCAGCACTGGTAGGAATTAACCGCATGTTTCAGCTTGGTCTGACAAAACGCAGCTGATGGAGCGGGGTGTGCAGATCGGTGCGGATGTTCCGTACTGTGTGATGCGCGGTACAGCGCTGGCAGAAGGAATCGGCGAAAAGCTGACATCCCTTCCCGGCGTACCGATGTGCTACGTGCTGATCGGAAAACCGGGCATCAATGTTTCGACGAAATTTGTCTATGGAAACCTGCATCTTGATGAGGTGACGGAGCATCCGGATATCGACGGCATGGTAGAGGCGATCCGAAATCATGACCTGTACGGCATCACGGACCGCATGGGAAATGTGCTGGAATCCGTGACGTGTCCGGCGTATCCGGTGATCGATGAGATCAAGGCACAGATGATGAAAAACGGTGCGGTCAATGCGATGATGAGCGGCAGCGGCCCGACCGTATTCGGCATTTTCGACGATCCGGACAAGGCAGAATTTGCCCGCGATCAGTTAAAAATAAGCGGACTGTCGAAACAGACATTCCTGACTACAGTATCAAAACCGGGAGGTACAAAGTATGGCAAAAAATGAGTTAGACCTGCAGATGGAGGATTATCAGTACCTTCCGCTCCGCGATGTCGTGTTCCGCACACTGCGCCAGGCGATTCTGCGCGGGGAGTTAAAGCCGGGTGAACGGCTGATGGAGATCCGGCTGGCAAATCAGCTTGGCGTTTCACGTACGCCGATCCGTGAAGCGATTCGCATGCTGGAATTGGATGGCCTTGTAATCATGGTGCCGCGAAAGGGTGCACAGGTGGCGCAGATCACGGAAAAAGATCTGAACGATGTGCTGGAGGTGCGGCTCGGACTCGAGGAGCTGGCGGTAAAACTGGCGTGTCAGCGGATTACAGAGAGCGAACTGCAGAAGCTTTATCAGGCATCGCGCAGCTTTGAACAAATGCTGGAGACAACAGAGACGGATGATCTGCAGAAGCTTGCACAGGCAGATGTGGCATTCCATGATGTGATTTATCAGGCGACGAACAACGAGCGCCTGATTCAGCTGCTGAACAATCTGCGGGAGCAAATGTACCGTTACCGGATTGAATATTTAAAGGATGTAAAATCCCGACGTTCCCTGGTCGAGGAGCACGATGCCCTCTATGAACGTATGAAAAATCGGGATCTTGCAGGCGCACAGAAGATGATCCGCGAGCATATCGAGCGACAGCAGGAGAGTATTATGCAGACCGTACATCATCAGAGCATGACGGGTGTAGAAGAAAAATAAAAGCGTATAAAATTTCGAAAAAGGAACATTCTGTTACAGAGTAAAAAATCGTGACAGAATGTTTTTTTATGGAATTTTGCAGAGTATATTTCTCCAGATGGTTTTTCGGAAGCTTTCAAAAGGAGGAGAAGGAGGGACGCAGGCATGGAAAAAGAGAAGACGCAGATTTCACTCACACTGGCGGAAAATGAAAGCGTGATCCGTACATGGTGTGAAAATTGCGATGATATTCAGATCCGCCCGATGAAACTCGGCAAAACGGGCGGAACCGGTGCGCTGCTGATCTACGTAGAAGTGGCGGTGAGCTGCGTTATGTTGAAGGATTCCGTGATCGGGAAGCTGTTGAACCGTCTGATGGAGGTTCCCGAGGCAGATATCCCGGGGGTTTTCTCGGAAAATCAGCTCGGAATTTCGGACGCAGTGGAATTTGATACCATGGAAGCTGCGTTCGCTTCCATGCTTGCGGGAAATGCAATTCTTTTTGTGGATCATTATGACCGTGCAGTCAAGATCGGATCGAAGGGTTATCCCAATTTAGGAGTGCAAAAAGCGGAGTCCGAAAAAGTGCTGCGCGGCTCAAACGAGGGCTTTTCCGATTCCGTCAAAACCAACACGGCACTCGTCCGCAAGCGTCTGCGGACCACCGATCTGAAAGTGGAGGAGATACATTTTGGTGCGCGTTCTGATACGGTTCTGGCTCTGGTGTATGAGAAAGAGCTGATTTATCCGAAATTTCTGGAAGAGGTAAAACAGCAGATTGCCGGCTGGGAGGTGGACGGCGTTTTTGACAGCGGCATGGTCGAGCAGCTCTGCGAACCGCAGTGGAAATCGCCGTTCCCGCGCTTCGAGACGACCGAACGGCCGGACCGCGCGGCGATGGAGATTCTGGACGGAAGAATCCTGCTTTTATGTGATAATTCCCCGGTCGGGATTCTCTTCCCGGCATCATTTGACAGCTTTTTAAAGGTCAGTGAGGACCGGTATCATCATTTTCTGATCGTCTCATTTGAGCGGCTGCTGCGGTATGCGGCGGTCTTTCTCGCCCTGTGGATTTCGGGCGGATACCTGGCTGTCACGGGCTTTCACACACAGGTGCTTCCGACCAAACTCCTGCTGGCGTTCGCCGAAGCGCGGAAAGGCGTTCCGTTCCCCGGCATTCTGGAAATTCTTCTGATGGAATTTGCTTTTGAACTGATCCGCGAGGCCGGTGTGCGCATGCCGGGGCCGCTTGGCGGGACGATCGGAATTGTGGGCGGGCTGATCATCGGAGATGCAGCGGTTTCCGCCAATCTGGTGAGCCCGATGACCGTCGTTGTGGTTGCGGTTTCGGCGCTCTGTTCGCTGGCGATTCCGAACGAAGAGTTCGGTGCGCCGTTCCGGCTGCTGAAATTCGGCTTCATTTTGCTCGGCGGATGGCTCGGCATTTTCGGCATGGTGCTCGGCACGTTTCTTCTCGCGGGTCATCTTGCCGGGCTTACGAGTTTTGGCATTCCCTATCTGATGCCGTTCGTCGGGAAAGGACTTGCGGCTACCATGCGCCGAAGGATTCCGTATGGCGGCCCCCGCTGCATCAGATGCGGGAGCGGCCGGTCTTTACAAAGCGCGATCAGAGAGTGCGGCTGCGGAAAAACAGAAAAGCTGCGGAGCCGGAAGAAAAACAGGAAAGGGGAGAGTGACGCATGTTTTCGGAAAATGACAGAATTTCACAGCGCCAGATGGAACGCCAGATCGTGCTCGTTCTGCTCTGCCCGGCGTTCTGGCAGCTCGCGGCGTACGGCGCATCGGACGGCCTGCCCGGTATGGCAGGGATTTTCGTTGGATATGGGCTGCTGGCGGTGTGGTGCATTTATCTCGTGCGCCTTGGCGGGCTTTACTGCCGCCTGGAAAGCGTGATGGGAAAGGCTGGGAAACTCCTTCTGGCAGTGATGTATCTGTGTTATCTGCTTTTCCTCGGCGGAACACTGCTTCGCAGAATGGCGGAGCTTGCCGCCGCGTATCTGACAGCGGGTGTACCGCAGGAGCTCTGCGGACTGTTTCTGCTCGCGGCGGCCGGGTTTGGTGTCGGCAGTGAAGTACAGAAAAGAGGACGGCTGGCGGAAGCACTCTATCCGTGGATTGTGGGCGGGATTTTGATTCTGCTTCTGCTGACGGTTCCGCAGATGCATTTTTCCTCGTTTGAGGATGCCTGGAAGACAGCAAAGTCTGTTGAAATTGTGGATAACGGAATACTTTTTGGGTGGAATGTGTGGAGAACACTGGAAAATGGAACACCGATTGCGCTGCTGCCGTTTTTACTGGGGCATGTGCAGAAAGAGCACAGGAGTGTCATTCTTCCGGTGACGCAGAGTATCTGGAAAACGGGGCTTCTTGTAATTGCAGGAAGCATGGCGCTGCTCGGCGTTTTCGGCCGGCGCGGCACGGCTGCGGCGCAGGACCCGCTCTTACTGTTAATGGCAGGAACGAGCCTGCCGGGTGGATTTCTGGAGCGGTTTGATATTCTGTGGATGGCATTTCTTTTGATGGGACTGCTGTTCACACTGGGAAGTCTGCTGTTTTACGTATCGCTGATCGGAGAGAAGACGGGACTGTGGAAACCGCAGAATCTCTATGTACGGATCGGTACAGTGCTTTTTATATGGCTGCTGTCATGCGCGGAAAGCGGCTGGTCGGTCCGATACGGTTACTTTCCGTTTTTCCTTGCCATCACGGTGCTGCTCGGCTTCTGCCAGAAGCATATGAAAAAACTGCGGCTTGTGTGTCTGGCGCTGGGCAGTATGATTTTCCTGTCATCCTGCGGGGCAGTAGAGCCGGAAAAGCGGCTGTATCCACTGGCGGTTGCCTTTGATTATGTGTCGGAAGAGGCGACTGCGCCGGAAAACAGTGAAACTGGGGAAGAAACCGGGACGGCGGTCAGTGAGAGCGGCGGAGAAAAGGAGACGGCTGGCGGTAAATGGCGCGTCTGGTATGCGCCTGCGAATCTTGCGGTGGTGACCGGCCAGGGAAAGGATGAGCAGGAGGAGGGAACCGACGAGGACCCCGCATCGCTGTTCTTTGAAGCGGAGACGTTTGAGGAGATTGCGCAGCAATATGACAGCACAGAGGAATATGATCTCGACACCGGACACGTCCAGGCGATTGTATTTTCCGATGCACTGCTCAGTGACCGGGGACGGATGGAAGAACTGTTGAAGTACCTGGAACAGGACCGTGCGCTTGGGCACAGTGCCTATCTGTTTCACGCAGAAAAACCAGAAGATATCATGGAGCAGAACGGAAAACAGGTGGAGTCCGCCGGTGAGTACCTGTGCGGAATTTATGACAACCGGGTGAAAAGAAAAGAGGCGGTGACACTGGCGGACTTGTGCTATGCGTGGGAAAACGAAAGGAGCATTCTGTGGATTCCGAAAGCGCCGTAAAAGGTTTAAAGTGTATGGAATATCGGAGCGGGCAGTGAGTGTCTGTGTATAAAAGTTTTGAAATCCGGCAAAACTGGAAAAAACAGGAGGCAGCATATGAATGAGAAAAAAGTACAGAGCCGGAAACGGAATCAAAATCAGACACAGAAGAAATCCAGGGACAGGCAGGCGCAGCCCCGAAATACATTTGGGAACCAGCATAGAAGTCATTTCCAGGCGGCATTTCAAATTTTCTGCCGCCGCTGGCTCCCCGTCTGCATTGCGGCGCTGATCCTTTCCGGAACCGCCAATCTTCTCCGCGAGTCCCGTCTGCAGCAGGAAGTCGCTGCAAAGATCGTGCGCTTTCACGTAAGAGCCAACAGCGACTGCGCCTCCGACCAGCAGATCAAGCTTCAGGTACGCGATGCCGTTGCCGAAGAACTGCAGACGATCCTGCACGGAGCCGAAACAAAAGCAGAAACCGAAGAAATCCTGCGTGAAAACGAGCCCTCCATCCGTGCCGCCGCCCTTCAGACGCTGCGCGCAGGAGGCAGTACTGACGATATCACCGTAACGTACGGAAAAGCCAGTTTTGAGGAAAAAGAAACGGGCAATTATATTCTCCCCGCCGGAACGTACGACGCTCTTCAGATCAACATCGGCAGAGCCAAAGGGCACAACTGGTGGTGCATGCTGTACCCGTCCATCTGCTTTTCGGATGCCCTGCGCCCCGTAAACGAGGACGGCGAAAGTGCAGAAAAAGTCGAAAAAAGCCGGATTCCGCTGCAGAATCTGTTGAGTGACGCCGCCTACCGCGAAATCCTGAAAAGTGACTGGATTTCGTTCCGGTTTTTCTGGCGTTAGGCGGATTTTTCGAAAGACTTTCAAGAGAAATGATTGCAATATTCCTCCATTCGGGTTAAAATAATGTATCAGCGACCTATTTTAACCAGGGTCGTGAAATGAAAAAAGAAATGTAAAAATTCAGATATATTAAATATAGAAATGAACCCCATTCGGCATGACAAAAAAGTAATGCCGGATGAAAAATGGAGGAAAGTATGAAAGCAGACAGACAGGCGCCGATCGGCGTCTTTGATTCCGGTGTCGGCGGACTGACCGTAGTGCGTGAGATTATGCGAAACCTGCCCGACGAACGAATCGTATATTTTGGAGATACCGCGCGTGTGCCGTACGGTTCCAAATCGAAAAATACCGTCATCCGTTATTCCCGCCAGATCGTACACTTTCTGGAAACCCAGCAGGTCAAGGCAATCGTCATCGCCTGCAATACCGCAAGTGCGCTGGCACTCGATACGATCGAAAAAGAGATTGATCTCCCGATCATCGGCGTGGTAAAACCGGGTGCACAGATGGCCGTCGAGACGACGCAGAACAAGCGCGTCGGCGTCATCGCAACCGAGAGCACTATTCAGAGCGGCCTCTACCAGCAGCTCATTACCGAGGCAGATCCGGCGATCACCGTTTACGGAAAACCGTGTCCGCTGTTCGTGCCGCTCGTGGAAGAGGGCTGGACAAAAGATCCGATCACCGAGGAAGTGGCGCGCCGCTATCTGGCAGAGATTCTGGATAAAGACATCGACACGCTGATTATGGGATGCACCCACTATCCGCTGCTGCGTTCTCTGCTGCGGAAAGTAGTCGGAGAAAAAGTAACACTCGTCAACCCGGCATACGAAACCTCACAGGCACTGCGCAGACTGCTGCGGGAGCTGGATCTGGAGAATCCGGGAAACGATGAGCTGGGCCGTCAGAAATACCAGTTCTTCGCAAGCGACGGCGTGGAGCGGTTCAATGCCTTCGCACATTCCGTTCTGCCGGAGCAGATCAGCGATACGAAACAGGTACAGATTGAAAACTATTAAAAACGACATACAGAAAAGAGAGAGGAACATCAGAAAAGGATGGAAAAAGACGTACTCATCAGCATCCGCGGACTGCAGTATCTGATGGATGAGGAATCCGGCGAACAAGAACCGGTGGAGGTTATGACGACGGGTTCGTACTACAAGAAAAACGGCCATCACTTTCTGATCTACGACGAGGCAACCGAAGGCTTTGACATGATGACGCACAACATGATCAAATTTACGGAAAACGCCCTCGAGGTGCGCAAGCGCGGCCTCATTGATGTCCATATGATTTTTGAGGAGGATAAAAAGAACATTTCGTTTTATCATACGCCATATGGCATGATCAACATGGGAGTTGCGGCGACGAAGGTCAGAATGAAAGAGACGCCGGATCAGATTTTACTGAAGGCAGAATACGCGCTCGACATCAACGACAGCTACGTGGGGGACTGCGTAATCGATATCGAGGTAAGACCGCGGGAAGGCGGAAAACTGAATTTATAAAAAAATACCCGGGAAGAATGAAAATCATTCAACTCGGGTATTTTCGCGAGCAACGAGCCAAAGTCCGGGCTTGCACGAGACCTTGGCGACTGCCGCGAAAGCAAAAAGAAACACGCAAAGCGTGTTTCTTTTTGCTTCAGATGAAATTTTATTTTTCCTCGCCGCGTGCCTTGCGGAGCATTTTCTGCCAGAAGCCGTTTTTCTTTGCCGGCTGCTCTAAAGAACCGCGGATGCCGCGAACTCCGGTGATATAGATACCGCTTACGGTAGCCTTGACTTCTTTTTTTACCGGGATCTGATCGAAGATAGCAGCGTCGCAGATCAGGGTCATGATTCTCGGACCGACTTTTGCTTTGACGATCGGCAGTTTTGCACGACGCATCATTTTCGGTGTCTGGTCGATGACCATCTGTGGAAGTCCGGAATCTTTCATGCGAAGCTTTTTCTTATCTATGATCAACATGGAGACAGTCTGTTTCATGGCCTCCATTTGTTCCTGCTGTGCGGCCTGTTTTGTCTGTGCTTTTTTACCGAAGTAATACAGCAGACCAAGGATGACAGCGATGACAGCTAATACGATTAATACGATAATCCAGGGTTTCATCCCTCTATTCCTCCTCTGCAAAAATAATGTGGGCATCGGAACATACAATGCCAGTCTATGAACATTCTAACATTGATTTCGGCAAAACGCAAACACATTTTAGCGCAATCCAGGCGATTTTACGGTCGAAAATCATAAGAATTTCTAAAATCGGAGCCCCAGCCTTTTTTTTACCAGACAAGTATGGTAAAATGAGATTTACAACGCGCCGGGAACGGCGTAGTATGGAGGAAAATTCAAGAATGAAAAGAAAAGCAGCAGTCATGCTTCTGCTCATGACACTGGGAGCAGCCAGTGTGAGCGGATGTGGAAAAAACAATACAACAAGCAGCAGTTCCGTATCAAGCGCAAGCAGCACAAGCGCTTCCTCAGCATCCGATGCGTCGAGCGCAGGCAGCACATCGTCCGACAGCACAGCTTCTGAGGAATACGCTTCCCCGAGTGATGTAGACGGGATTCCGGTTGTCGATGAGGAAGTTGATCCGGCAGAGTGTGTAACGCTTGGAGATTACAAAAAGCTCACACTGGAAAAGAAAGTAGAGCAGGTAACGGATGATGACGTACAGACGGCCATTATGGCAGAGACAGCTGTCACCATGGACGATCCGGATGCCACCGTACAAAAAGGCGACACCGCCGATATTGCCTATGTTGGCAAAGTTGATGGCAAGGAGTTTGACGGCGGAAGCAGCGATTCCTACAATCTGGTGATCGGATCCGGTACCTTCATCGATGGATTTGAGGATGGTGTCATTGGAATGAAAACAGGGGAGACAAAGGATCTGAACCTGAAATTCCCTGACAGCTATCAGAGTACCGATCTGGCAGGAAAAGATGTTGTGTTTACCGTTACGGTAAATGCGTTTACCCGCCCGGCAGAAAACATTGACGGATGGGAGCTCGATGATGCATGGGTAGCAAAAAATACAGATTACAGTACTGTGGAGGAATACCGTGCCGGAAAACGCGCAGAGCTGGAGGCTGCAAATGAGACGACAGCGGAAAATAATCTGCAGAATGACGCGATGCAGCAGATGGCAGACGGCTGTACGTTTCACAAAATTCCGAAATCCTATATCACCCTTGGCGAAGAAGATTACGATAAACGGTATACCACTTATCTTCAGAATTACGGCATTTCCCTGGACGACTATCTGGAGCAGTATGCGGACAGAGCGACCTACAATCAGGAGAAAGCAACGTATGCAGGAACGATGGCAAAAAGTGCCCTCCTTCTGGATGCCGTAAAAGAGGCAGAAGGCTGGACAACAGATGACCAGGATTACCAGCAGATCTTAAACGATGAGGCAGCCAATGCCAATATGTCGCAGGAAGATTTCCTGAAGGCAGCCAATGACTATTACGGGGAAGATACGGTAGTGCGCAACATCATGATGGAGCGCATGATCAATATGGTTCTCGACAATGCAACAGTCAATACCGTGACTGTGGATGCAGACGGAAATACAGTAGAATAAAAAGAAAAATCACCCCGAAAACAGGATGAAAACTTCTGTTTTCCGGGGTGATTTAACCGAATCAAGTAAGTCCCCTGCTTCCATTGCGAAAAGCAATAAGCAGTGGGTGGGAACTTGCTTGTATCAGGAGGAGTGCAAGCTCCTTCTGATAAACTGCGGAGCAGTTATTTGGTTATGAGCAAGTAGCGAAGCGGATTGCGAATATCCGCTTCGCATGTGGGAAACGAATTGTGTTCGTTACGCCATGATTTTGCGGAACAGATCCTTCAGATCTTCTACGCTTGCATCCTTCGGGTTGCCCGGTGCGCAGGCATCTGCGTGTGCGGAATCTGCAAGGAACTGCAGATCTTCTTCTTTGACTGCCTCGAGAACAGATGGGATTCCAACGTCTGCGGACAGCTTCTTAACAGCATCAATCGCTGCTTTTCTGTACTCTTCCTGAGACATTTCGTCTACACCTGCAACGCCCATGGCACGTGCGATTTCACGGTATTTCTCACCGGTGCACTCCTGGTTGTATTCCATAACGATCGGAAGCATCATGGCACATGCAACACCGTGTGGGGTATCATAAACAGCACCAAGGGTGTGTGCCATGGAGTGAGCGATTCCAAGACCTACGTTGGAGAAGCCCATACCTGCGATGTACTGGCCAAGAGCCATTCCTTCGCGTCCCTCTTTGGTGTTTGCGACAGCACCGCGCAGAGATTTGGAGATGAGTTCGATGGCTTTGAGATGGAACATGTCAGTCATTTCCCATGCAGCTTTTGTGGTGTAGCCTTCGATTGCGTGAGTCAGAGCGTCCATACCGGTGGAAGCGGTCAGCCTTTCGGCATGGAGGACATCATATCCGGGTCAACAACTGCGATGATCGGCATATCATGCGGGTCAACGCATACGAATTTACGTTTTCTTTCTACGTCGGTGATAACGTAGTTGATGGTAACCTCTGCAGCAGTACCGGCTGTAGTCGGAACGGCGATGATCGGTACACACGGATTTTTGGTCGGTGCGGTGCCCTCAAGCTTCTGACATCCTCAAACTCCGGGTTTGCGATGATGATACCGATGGCTTTGGAGGTATCCATAGAAGAGCCGCCGCCGATGGCGATCAGATAGTCAGCGCCGGATGCCTTGAAAGCTTCTACGCCGTGTTTTACGTTTTCGATGGTCGGGTTTGGCTTGATATCGCTGTAAAGCTCATAGTCGAGTCCGTTTGCGGTCAGAATATCGGTTACTTTGGAAGTAACGTTGAATTTAATCAGATCCGGGTCAGAGCATACGAAAGCTTTCTTGAAGCCGTGTGCCTTTGCTTCATTTGCGATCTCGGCAATAGCGCCTGCTCCGTGATAAGAGGTTGCATTTAAATTAATACGATTTGCCATGATTGAAAAACTCCCTTCTAAAATGAATAAATGGTTTTACTGAACTTGTTATTATATTAACAAATCCGGAAGGGAAAAAGAAAGTGACAGAAGAAGCGAAGTGTAACACTTTAAAAAAAATCGCCATTGTGACAAAAACAACAGAACAAAATTTGTGAAAAATAACCAGAGCGTGTCTGAAAAACCATTTCCGCAATCTGCAAGCCCCACTTTGACACGCGCTCTAAGAGAGCAGCTGCAGATTCCGGAACAGTTTTTTAAGTCTTCCGGCATTGCCCGGACGAGAAGAGCGGCAAACTCGGAAGGTGTCAGATCCATGCCGGTAAGCACCCATTTTACGGTCATGGTGATGGAACCCTGACAGTACATTTCGAGAAGAAAATGCATTTCCGGTGAAACCGGACTGCCGCTTTTTTCGTGAATCAGATTTTCGTAGAACGCGAGAATCAGATCGAAATCGTGCTCACGCAGAGAATTCTGTTTGTCGTAGCGGAAGCCGCGGCGAAGCTTTTTCTTTCTGAATATAGGTAAATTTCTTTTTCCAGACTGTCAAAAACGGTC
>ENA-OQCN01000057-OQCN01000057.1-human-gut-metagenome-genome-assembly--contig:-NODE-57-length-46489-cov-4.094366_pt1 | contig 46489 bp, 69 predicted proteins | sample MGYA00242497_ERZ504576 | MGnify/ENA primary metagenome ERZ504576 (study PRJEB26092, sample SAMD00036296) | human gut metagenome | host: Homo sapiens | study: EMG produced TPA metagenomics assembly of...
CTCAGACGTACGTAGCGGCTTTCGCCTGTTTGTTCAAGCTGCCAAACAGCAAGCTGTTTGGCTATCGTTAAATTGCGTAAATGGAAGTATTTGTGGGCTTTGCCCACACCCACGACCTTTGAAAAGGTCGACCAACTTTTATAATTGCCTTGTGAAGTATTCCGCTAAACCATAATTTATTATTGTTACCCCAACATTTAGAACAAAACCATAAAAATCTAAACATAACATTAAAGCAAACGCAAAAAACGCTCTCAACCGAAGTTGAGAGCGTATATCAGCAAATATTATTACCGAAAAATCAGATTAACTCGATAACAGCCATCTCTGCACCGTCACCACGACGAGGACCGATCTTTGTTACTCTTGTATAACCGCCGTTTCTGTCAGCATACTTTGGAGCGATTTCAGTAAAGAGCTTTACTGTAACCTCTTCCTTAGTAACAAAACCTAAAACGAGTCTTCTGTTGTGAAGGTTATCTTCTTTTGCTGTAGTAATCATCTTCTCTGCCATAGCCTGAACTTCCTTGGCACGAGTAAGAGTTGTTTCGATTTTGCCGTTTTCGAGAAGGAATGTAACCATTGCACGGAGCATAGCTGTTCTCTGAGCAGTTGTTCTTCCTAATTTTCTTGTACCTGGCATTGTGTTCACTCCTTTACCGTTGGGTTTTTAAAGTGTTTATTCGTCTTCCTTCTGAAGACTAAATCCGAGAGAATTGAGTTTCTGGATTACTTCCTCGAGAGATTTTCTGCCGAGGTTTCTTACCTTCATCATATCCTCTTCTGACTTGTTGATCAAATCTTCTACCGTATTAATACCGGCACGCTTTAAGCAGTTGAAAGAACGAACTGACAAATCGAGATCTTCAATTGTCATTTCAAGGATTTTCTCCTTGCCCTTATCGTCTTTTTCAACCATAACCTCTGCACTTGAAGCCTTATCCGAAAGGTTTACAAAGAGGTTTAAGTGCTCGGTAAGCACCTTAGCTGCAAGTGAAACAGCCTCCTGTGCATTGATAACACCGTTTGTCCAAACATCAAGTGTGAGTTTGTCATAGTCAGTAATCTGACCTACACGAGTGTTGTCAACTGTGTAATTTACCTTTAATACGGGAGTATAAATAGAATCAATAGGTAAAACGCCAATAACATTATTGCCGCTAATAAGCTTGTTGCGTTCAGCAGGGATGTATCCTCTGCCCTTGTCAATGGTGATTTCCATATTGAGCTTTGCATCCTCACCGAGAGTTGCAATGTGCTGCTCAGGATTGAGAATCTCAACCTCGCTGTCACATTTAATATCTCCGGCAGTTACTACGCAAGGACCCTGTGCTGAGATTTCAACAACCTTTGGGCTTGTTTCGTAAAGCTTTGCAACAACGCTTTTCATATTAAGAACAATTTCCGTAACGTCTTCCTTTACGCCGGGAATAGTTGAAAATTCGTGAAGAACTCCGTCAATCTTGATAGATGTAACGGCACAGCCTTCAAGAGAAGAAAGCAAAACTCTGCGTAGCTGTTGCCCAATGTGTTGCCAAAGCCACGCTCGAGCGGTTCAACAACAAATCTGCCGTGCTTTCCATCCTCGGTTAATTCCTCGGTTTCAATTCTTGGCTTTTCAATTTCGATCATTCGCGAATCCTCCTAAACATTATGCGGCTGCATAACGCAGCCAATGCGTGTGTAACCTGCCTGTGAAAAAAGGGATTACTTGGAGTACAACTCAACAATAAGGTGAGGAGCTACTTCGTAGTCAATGTCCTCAAGACTTGGCAAAGCAATAACCTTTGCTGTGTATTCATCCTTATTTACCTCAAGCCACTTTGGTGAGAGTCTGCCGCTTGTCTTGTCAAGAATTTCTTTAAACTTAACGCTGTCCTTGCTCTTGTCTCTGATTGTGATAACATCGCCAACCTTAACTCTGTAAGATGGGATATCAATCTCTGACCATTTACGAGGAAATGACCGTGAGTAACAACCTGTCTTGCATCTCTTCTTGTCTGAGCCATACCCATTCTGAAGATGATGTTGTCAAGTCTTGTTTCAAGACAAACGATGAGGTTAGTACCTGCCTGACCTTCCATTTTTGTAGCAATTTCATAGTAGTGATAGAACTGCTTCTCAAGAACGCCGTAGATAAACTTTAACTTCTGCTTCTCTTTAAGCTGTAAGCCGTATTCTGAAACCTTCCTTCTACCATTTGCATTTGGCTTTCTGAAAGATTCCTTGTTTATGCCTACAACAGTAGGGCTAATGCCCAGGTATCTGCATCTTTTTAAGATAGGATCTCTGTTTACTGCCATTTTATTTTCACTCCAATAGAATATTTTAAATACTATACACGTCTTCTCTTAGGAGGACGGCATCCGTTGTGAGGAATTGGAGTTACATCCTTAATCATAGTAACCTCAAGACCTGCTGACTGTAAAGCTCTGATTGCAGCTTCACGGCCCTGTCCCGGACCTTTAACATATACTTCAACGGACTTCATACCGTGTTCCATTGCAGCCTTTGCAGCTGTCTCTGCTGCTGACTGTGCGGCAAACGGAGTTGACTTCTTTGAGCCTCTGAAGCCGAGTTCGCCGGCACTTGCCCAAGATACAGCGTTGCCCTGTGTATCGGAAATAGTAACGATTGTGTTATTAAAAGTTGACTGAATATGTGCTGCGCCTTTTTCAATATTTTTGCGTTCACGGCGACGGCGAATAACTTTCTTACCACCCTTTGGTGCTGCCATAATCCATTGCCCTCCTTACTTCTTCTTGTTAGCCATGGTTTTGCGTGGGCCTTACGGGTACGAGCGTTAGTCTTAGAACGCTGACCTCTTACCGGAAGACCTTTTCTGTGACGAACGCCACGGTAACAACCAATATCAATAAGTCTTTTTATATCATAAGCTATGTCACGGCGAAGGTCACCTTCAACACGACAATGATGCTCAATATATTCTCTGAGCTTTGATACATCCTCTTCTGTTAAATCTCTAACACGAGTGTCAGGATTTACACCTGTTGCAGCAATAATGTCGCCTGCAGTTTTACGGCCGATACCGTAGATATAAGTTAAACCGATTTCAACTCTTTTATCTCTTGGTAAGTCAACACCTGCTATACGAGCCATTCAGTTGCACCTCCATCAAAAATCAATAAATTAAATTAGTAGTCTGTGTTTTAATGTTTTTAAGGTAATTAACCCTGACGCTGTTTGTGCTTAGGGTTTTCGCAAATAACTAAAATCTTACCTTTTCTTTTGATTACTTTGCACTTATCGCACATTTTCTTTACTGAAGGTCTGACTTTCATTAGTTAATCATTCCTTTCTAAAAAGTCGTATTGCCCCGGCTTATTTAGAACGCCAGGTAATTCTTCCTCTTGTCAGGTCATACGGTGACATTTCCACCGTTACCTTGTCGCCCGGCAAAATGCGGATAAAATTCATACGCAATTTACCTGAAATAACAGCTAAGATCACGTGACCGTTAGGCAGCTCAACCTTAAACTGTGCGTTAGGGAGAGCCTCCCTTACAATACCCTCGATTTCAATTACATCCTGTTTGGACATATCATAAACCTCCGTTAGTCGTTTTTTAAATCACTTAAAATTCGTTTTATCTGCGGATTGGTTTCTGCTGAACCTGTATAAACTACAGTTGTAGCCGCAAGATGAAGTAAATTTTTCTTCTTCGGTTTTTCAAGCTTACGGGTTTTACCGTCTGCTATAAACGCAAAATGACCCTCAACCGAGAGTACAAGGAAAAATTTACCTTTGTCACGCCCTGACTTTGCTCTGACTATGCTACCCTTTTGAATGTTCATAAATCACCTTTAATCACAAAGAGTCATAATCTTAGGACCGTCAGGAGTAATTGCTACTGTATGTTCAAAATGTGCGGCAAGCTTACCGTCAACCGTAACGGTAGTCCACTCATCATCAAGAACACGCACCTCATAGGAGCCCTGAGTTACCATAGGTTCAATAGCGATTGTCATACCCGGCAACAGTCTTACGCCTCTGCCCGGTGTGCCGTAATTGGGGATACTTGGGTCTTCGTGTAATTTCGCACCTACGCCGTGGCCGACAAAATCTCGTACCACCGAGTAACTGCGAGCTTCGACATACTTCTGAACAGCGCTGCCTATATCGCCTACACGATTTCCGGCAACAGCCATTTTAATTCCCTCAAAAAGGCCTTCTTTAGTTGCGTCAAGCAAACGCTGAGCTTCGTCACTGATTTTACCGCAGGCAAATGTATAGGCATTATCGCCATGAAAGCCTTCGTAAAATGCGCCGACATCAACGCTTACAATGTCGCCCTCTTTAAGAATCTGTTTTTTACTCGGTATGCCATGGATAACCACATTATTTACGGAAATGCAAGCACTTGCAGGAAAACCGCCATAACCGAGAAACGAGGGTGTAGCACCCTGTTTCTCGATATATTTGCGAACTATAGTATCAATTTCGTAAGTGGTGATACCCGGCTTTACAGCCTCACCTGCAACACGGAGTGCCTCCGCTGATATTCTGCATGCATCTTTCATTTTAGAAATTTCCCGTGCTGTTTTTACAATAACCATACTTAAGCCTCGATTGCTTCTAAGATAAGCTTTGTAGTAGAAACTACATCGTCTTTACCCTCTACATTAATGAGCTTGCCCTGCTTCTCGTAATAATCTGCGAGAGGCTCAGTCTCTTTGTGATATACAGCAAGGCGAGCAAGTACAGTATCTGGGTGGTCGTCCTTGCGCTGAACAAGGGTGCCGTTACAATCATCGCAAACGCCTCAACCTTTGGTGGAAGGTTAGTGAGGTGATAAGGCTTGCCACAATTTTCGCAAACACGGCGTCCGGACATACGCTTGATAATTCTTTCGTCGGCAACATCAATGTTGATAACATACTGAATTTCAACGCCCATTTTATCCAGAGCCTCAGCCTGAGGAATGGTTCTTGGGAAACCGTCAAGGATAAAACCCTTAGAGCAGTCATCCTGTGAAAGTCTTTCCTTTACGATGCCGATAACAACCTCGTCGGGAACGAGTTTGCCTTCGTCCATAAAAGACTTAGCCTTCAAACCCATCTCAGTGCCGTTTTTCAGCGCTTCACGGATCATATTTCCGGTTGAAATAGTGGGAATTCCAAAATGCTCACAAAGTACAGCTGCTTGAGTGCCTTTACCTGCACCCGGAGCACCTAACATAATAATGTTCATTTTATTATACTCCTTTTATCTCAATAAGTCAAGAAATTAGTCAAGAAAACCTTTATAATGTCTCATCATCATCTGTGACTCAAGCTGTTTTACTGTTTCAAGTGCAACACCAACGAGAATGATGATTGAAGTACCACCGATAGCCATACGACCCATGCCTGTAGCAGAACCGTAAATACTTGGAACAAGTGCGATTACTGCGAGGAAGAGAGCGCCGATAAGAGTAATTCTTGAAAGAATATTTCTTATGTAGTCAGCTGTCGGTGCGCCCGGACGAATACCAGGAATTGTACCGTTGTTTGACTTAAGGTTGTTTGCCATTTCAATCGGATTGTATTGAATAGTAGTATAGAAATATGCGAACATTATAATTAAGATAAAGTACAATACATTATAAAGCCAACCGCTTGTATCAAATGCATTGAAGAAAGCACCCCAGAAACCGTCTTTAACCTTTGCGAAAAGATTTATAGTACCAGGGATAGAAAGAATTGAGCTTGCAAAGATGATTGGAAGTACGCCGCCGAGTGCAACCTTGATTGGAAGGTGACTTGACTGACCGCCATACATCTTTCTGCCAACAACTCTCTTTGCATACTGGATCGGAATTCTTCTTTCGCTGTCCTGCATAAATGTGATAACCCATACAATGGCAACAAAAATAACAATCCAAAGCGGAACGAGGAAATAGAACTGAGTTGAACCCTCGCCTGCAAGTTTCCAGAACTGACCGAGCATACTTAATGTGTAAGGAAGCTGAGCAACGATACCTGCGAAAAGGAGAATTGAAATACCGTTTCCGATACCGTTTGTGTTAATCTGCTCACCAAGCCACATCATAAGTGCTGTGCCGGCTGTGAAAACAAGAATAATAACAATAGCAGAGAAAACAAGTGAGAAACCCTCTGTGTAAACTGTAACACCGGATCTGTGGAGATAGTACCAATAAGCACCGCCCTGAACAAGACCAAGACCAACTGTTACATAACGGGTAATAGTACCGATTTTTCTTCTGCCTGCCTCTCCCTCTTTTGCCATTCTCTCAAGAGGAGGAATTGCAACAGTAAGGAGCTGCATAATAATTGAGCTGTTGATGTAAGGTGTAACGCCCATTGCAAAAAGTGTTGCATTTGCAAAAGCGCCGCCTGACAATGTGTTAAGATATGCAAGCATAGTATTGCCCTCGTTCATACCGTTCATGGCGGTAGCGAGTGCACTCATATCCAGAAACGGAACAGGAATAACTGAACCGATTCTGAATACGATGATAATCATAAGTGTAAATAAAAGTTTTTTACGAAGGTCAGGTATTGACCAGGCATTTCTAATTGTTTTTAACAATTATACACCTCTGCCTTTCCGCCTGCCGCCTCAATGGCTGCTTTAGCAGATTCGGAGAAAGCAGATACCTTTACTGTAAGTTTTTTGTCGATTTTACCGTTGCCGAGAACCTTTACTGCGTCAAAACCGTTCTTAATAACGCCGGCATTTACTAAAGCTTCTACGTCAACAGTAGCACCGTTTTCAAACTTTCTGTTTAAAGTACTGAGGTTAATTGCAACAACATTCTTAGCGAAAATGTTATTGAAGCCTCTCTTTGGAACTCTACGCTGAAGTGGCATCTGTCCGCCTTCAAAACCCGGACGAATACTGCCGCCTGAACGAGCCTTCTGGCCCTTGTGTCCCTTGCCTGCAGTCTTACCCCAGCCTGAGCCGTGACCTCTGCCAATTCTCTTTGAGTCCTTCTTTGAGCCTCAACCGGTGAAAGTTCATGTAACTTCATAAGTACGCACCTCCTTGCTTATGCTTCGATAACTCTACGAGGTGAGAAATTTTTGCTACCTTGCCTTTTGTCTGAGCGTTATCAGGCTGAGTTGTTACATCGCCGATTTTCTTCAGACCTAAAGCCTGGGCGGTTGCGATCTGTGGTTTTGTACAGCCGATGAGGCTCTTTACTAACTTAATTGTCATAGTTTACAACCTCCCTGTTATACGATTTCCTTAACGGATTTACCACGTACAGCGGCAACTTCTTCAGCAGTTCTGAGAGCTGCAAGACCTGCAAGTGTTGCTCTTACAACATTGCAAGGATTGTTTGAACGAAGAGCCTTTGTTCTGATATCCTTAATACCTACTGCCTCTATAACGGCACGAACCGGGCCACCTGCGATAACACCGGTACCGGGAGCTGCAGGCTTCATAAGAACTCTGCCTGCACCAAATTCACCAACGATTTCATGAGGGATTGTTGTACCTCTAAGTGAAACCTTCATAAGGTTTTTCTTTGCATCCTCAATGCCCTTACGGATAGCATCAGGAACCTCACCAGCCTTGCCGATACCAAAGCCTACTACGCCGTTGCCGTCGCCTACAACTACGAGAGCTGCAAACTTAAAAATACGACCGCCTTTAACCGTTTTTGATACACGGTTGATAGTAACTACTCTTTCTTTTAATTCGCCTGTTACTTCTACTGTTTTAGCCAAAGTTATTCCTCCTATCCTTAGAAATTGAGTCCGCCCTCACGAGCGCCTTCGGCCAATTCCTTAACACGGCCGTGATAAATGTTACCGCCTCTGTCAAATACAACATCAACGATATTCTTTTCAGCTGCACGCTGTGCAATAAGCTTGCCTACTGCCTTAGCTGCTTCTTTGTTTCCGCCATTGCCTTCAATGCTCTTGTCAAGCTTGAAGCCTGAGCAAGAGTAACACCAGCTACGTCATCAATAAGCTGAGCATAGATGTTGTTTGTGGAGCGGAATACGCATAAACGTGGACACTGAGCAGTACCGCTGATCTTGCTGCGGATTCTCTTATGACGCTTAATGCGTGCTTTTTTTGTTTCAGGTCTGCTTACCATAGTCATTCACTCCTTAATTATTTACCCTTACCTGCTTTACCTTCCTTGCGGCGGATAACTTCATAATCGTACTTAATACCCTTGCCCTTATATGGCTCCGGTGGACGCTTTTCTCTAACCTCGGCAGCAAACTGACCAACCTTTTGCTTGTCAATGCCTGTGATTATGATTTTGTTTGGATCAGGAACTTCAATCTTGATGTCGTCTGTATCCTCAACGATAACCTGGTGTGAATAACCAAGGTTCATAACGCACTTGTTACCCTGCTTCTGAACACGGTAACCAACGCCGTTTACCTCAAGAGTCTTCTTGTAGCCCTCTGTAACACCGATAACCATATTGTGGATAAGTGTTCTTGTAAGGCCGTGAAGTGAGCGGTTTTCTTTTGTGTCGTCAGGGCGGGTAACTTCGATTACATCGCCCTTAACTTCTACTGTCATAGCCGGGTTGTACTTGAAATCAAGTGAGCCCTTCGGTCCCTTAACAGTGATAACGCCGTCAGCGATTGAAGCTGTAACTCCGGCGGGAATATTTATAGGTTTTCTTCCAATTCGAGACATTTATCGTACCTCCTTACCAAATGTAAGCAAGAACTTCGCCGCCAATATGTTCAGCACGAGCCTGACGATCTGTCATTACGCCCTTTGATGTTGAAATAATGGCAATACCGAGGCCCTTCATAACCTTTGGCATATCTTCTACATTGCTGTAAATACGTAAACCGGGCTTAGATACACGGCGAAGACCTGTAATAACAGGAGTCTTGCCGTCAACGTACTTAAGAGTAACCTTAATAACGCCCTGCTTACCATCTTCTATAACTGTGAAATTCTTGATATAACCCTCGTCAAGAAGAATCTGACAGATTGACTTCTTAAGGTTTGAAGAAGGAATTTCTACAGTATCGTGCTTAGCTGAGTTAGCATTACGGATTCTTGTAAGTAAATCAGCAATTGTATCTGTAATCTGCATTAGATGTTACCTCCCTTGTCCTTACCAGCTTGCTTTCTTTACACCCGGAATTTCGCCCTTGTAAGCGAGCTCACGGAAGCAAATACGGCAAATACCAAACTTACGGAGGTAGGCGTGTGGTCTACCACAGATGTTACATCTTGTGTACTCTCTTGTTGAGAACTTCTGCTCTCTCTGCTGCTTAACTTTCATTGAAGTCTTAGCCACAACAATCCCTCCTTACTTTGAAAACGGTGCGCCCATAAGTGTTAAAAGCTCACGAGCCTCTTCGTCTGTAGTTGCAGTGGTAACGAAACAAATGTCCATACCACGAACCTTGTCAACCTTGTCATACTCAATTTCAGGGAAAATGAGCTGCTCTTTAAGACCCATATTGTAGTTGCCTCTGCCGTCAAAAGAGTTAGGGTTAATACCTCTGAAGTCTCTTACTCTCGGAAGTGCTACATTAAAGAATCTGTCGAGGAACTCATACATTCTCTCGCCTCTAAGTGTTACCTTACAGCCGATCGGCATACCCTCTCTGAGCTTAAAGTTAGCAACTGACTTCTTGCACGGCAAACAAGTGCCTTCTGACCTGTGATAATACCAAGGTCCTTTGAAATAGCGTCGATAACCTTTGAATTTTCTCTTGCTTCGCCTGCACCAACATTGATAACAATCTTGTCAAGCTTTGGAATCTGCATTGTGCTCTTATAGGAGAACTTGTTCATAAGAGCAGGTGCAACTTCTTTTGAATAATATTCTTTAAGTCTTGCCATATCTTATATCCTCCTTAAAGTGCTTCGCCACATTTAGCGCAAACACGGCCCTTAGAACCGTCTTCGTAAATCTTGTGAGCAACTCTTGTCTGCTTCTTGCAACGAGGGCAAACGATCTGAACCTTAGATGCATACATAGCGCCTTCAGCCTTAACGATGCCACCCTGCTCGCCCATTTTTCTTGGCTTAACATGCTTAGAAACCATGTTTACCTTCTCAACAATAACTTTGCCTTCTTTTGGGCTGACAGCAAGAACCTGACCCTGCTTGCCCTTATCCTTACCGCTGATAACGATAACGGTGTCGCCTGTTTTTACATGAACTTTACTCATATTGTGACACCTCCAATTAAAGTACTTCAGGAGCAAGTGATAAGATCTTCATATAATCCTTATCACGGAGCTCTCTTGCTACTGGTCCGAAGATACGAGTACCCTTAGGGTTCTTATCTTCCTTAATAATAACAGCTGCATTCTCGTCAAAACGGATATAAGTACCGTCCTCACGTCTTACGCCCTTTGCAGAACGAACTACCACAGCCTTAACAACGTCGCCTTTTTTAACAACACCGCCGGGTGCTGCTTTTTTAACTGAAGCAACGATTACATCGCCAATGTTGGCATATCTTCTTCTGGTACCGCCGAGTACACGAATGCACATAAGTTCTTTTGCACCTGTATTATCGGCAACCTTGAGAAGTGTCTGCTGTTGAATCACAGTGTATTCCTCCTTTTCTCAAAAGCCGCAACTTATTTTGCTTTCTCAATAATCTCGACGAGTCTCCATCTTTTATCCTTAGAAAGAGGACGGGTCTCCATAATCTTTACACGGTCGCCAATGCCACACTCGTTATTCTCGTCATGTGCCTTAAAACGAACTGTACGCTTAACAATTTTGTTATAAAGCTTATGCTTTACGCTGTCCTCGACTGCTACAACAATAGTCTTGTCCATCTTGTTGCTTACAACCTTACCGACAACAACTTTTCTCATATTTCTCTCACTCACTGTTAAGTCCTCCTCTCTTAAGCCTCAGCGCCATTGAGTTCACGCATACGAAGAATTGTAGAAACTCTTGCGATGTCTTTCTTTACGGCGCCAATTCTGGATGAGTTTTCAAGCTGATTAACAGCAAGCTGGAAACGAAGGTTAAATAACTCTTCCTTGAGGTCTGCGAGCTTTAACTCGAGCTCTTCTACAGACATTTCTCTAATTTCTGATGCTTTCATTACTGCTCACCCTCCTCTTTCTTTACAAACTTGCACTTAATTGGAAGCTTATTTGCAGCAAGGCGAAGAGCCTCTCTTGCAGTAGCTTCATCTACACCGCCAAGCTCAAACATAACTCTGCCCGGCTTAACAACGGCTACCCAATACTCAGGTGAACCTTTACCTGAACCCATTCGAGTTTCTGCAGGCTTTGCAGTAACAGGCTTGTCAGGGAAAATTTTGATCCATACTTTACCGAATCTTTTGCAGTAACGAGTCATGGCAACACGGGCAGCTTCGATCTGGTTTGAAGTAATCCATGCAGCTCTGTAGCCTGAAGACCGAAATCACCGTAAGTAACCTTGTTACCACGAAGAGCCTTACCTGTCATACGTCCTCTGTGTACTCTTCTGTACTTAACTCTCTTTGGTAATAACATTACTTTCTGCCTCCTTCTCTGCGTGGCTTTCTTGACTTAACTTCGTTTAAAACCTCGCCCTTGTAAAGCCATACCTTAACGCCAATCTTACCGTAAGTAGTGTTAGCCTCGGCAAAGCCGTAGTCGATGTCGGCACGAAGTGTCTGAAGCGGAATAGTACCCTCGTGGTACTGCTCTGAACGAGCGATTTCAGCGCCGCCAAGACGACCTGAACACATAATTTTAATACCCTTAGCGCCACGACGCATTGCGTTACCGATTGACTGCTTCATAGCACGACGGAATGAAATTCTCTTTTCGAGCTGCTGAGCAACATTTTCAGCAACAAGCTGAGCGTCAAGCTCAGGAGCTTTAACTTCTACTATATTGATAGCAACAGGCTTCTTAAGCATAGCTTCGCACTGAGCCTTGAGCTTCTCAATCTCTGCGCCGCCCTTACCGATAACAAGGCCCGGCTTAGCACAGTGAATGCTAATCTTAACCTTTTTGCCGTCACGCTCAATTTCAATTTTTGCGATACCGAAGTTGTAGAGCTGAGCCTTGAGTGTTTTACGGAGGTTATAGTCCTCAACGAGTGTTGCACCAAAGTTCTTCTTGTCTGCAAACCAACGGGAATCCCAATCTTTAATTACACCGACACGCAAACCGTGCGGATTAACTTTCTGACCCATATTTAAACCTCCCCTTAGTCTTCTTTTTCCTTGAGGACAAGGCTGATGTGAGATGTTCTCTTGTTAATTCTGAACGCTCTGCTGTGCTCTCGGACGAATTCTTTTAAGGATGGGGCCTGCTGTTGCGTTGCATTCAGCAACATACAGTCTTGATACATCCATATCATGATTATTCTCAGCGTTAGCCATAGCTGAATTGAGCAACTTTAAAAGTGGCTCGCTAGCGGCCTTAGGAGTGTGCTTGAGAACAGCTTCCGCATATTTAGCGTCTTTACCTCTGATAAGGTCAAGAACAACGCCTACCTTGCGGGGTGAGATACGAACAAATTTTGCAATTGCTTTAGCTTCCATCTGCAATACTCTCCTTCCGCTTACTTAGATGTCTTAGATCCTGCGTGTCCCTTAAATGTTCTGGTAGGAGCAAACTCACCGAGCTTGTGACCAACCATATCTTCTGTAACATATACAGGAACATGCTTACGACCGTCGTGAACTGCGAATGTGTGACCAACGAATTCAGGGAAAATTGTTGAGCTTCTTGACCAAGTCTTAAGAATTCTCTTTTCACCCTTTTCGTTCATCTCCTGAACCCTTTTGAGCAATACAGGCTGTACAAAAGGGCCTTTTTTAGTACTTCTACTCATAATTTAAGCTCCTTTCTCTGCCTTACTTACCGTTTCTTCTGCGAACGATAAGCTTGTCGCTGCTCTTGTTGTTCTTACGAGTCTTGTAACCGAGTGCAGGCTTACCCCAAGGAGTAACAGGTCCCGGACGACCAACAGGAGATTTACCTTCACCACCGCCGTGCGGGTGATCGTTAGTTCATTACAGAACCACGAACTGTAGGTCTCCAACCCATATTTCTCTTACGACCGGCTTTACCGATCTTTACATTCTCGTGATCAACGTTACCTACCTGGCCGATTGTAGCCATGCAGCTTTCAGGAACATTTCTGAGCTCGCCTGAAGGAAGTCTTAAAAGTGCAAGACCGTTTTCCTTAGCCATGAGCTGTGCCATATTACCTGCTGAACGAGCAAGCTGAGCACCTCTGCCCGGATAAAGCTCAACATTATGAATGAATGTACCTACAGGGATAGCAGTAAGAGGTAATGCGTTACCCGGCTTAATATCTGCGTTCTCACCTGCTGTAACTTTGTCGCCTACCTTAAGCCTTCCGGAGCAATAATGTAAGCTTTATCGCCGTCAGTATACTCGATAAGAGCGATGAATGCTGAACGGTTTGGATCGTACTCAAGTGTCTTAACTGTGCCTTCTACATCAAATTTCTGACGCTTGAAATCAATGATACGATATTTTCTACGGTTACCGCCGCCTCTGTGACGAACAGTAATTCTGCCGTAGCTGTTACGACCTGACTTTTTGTTTAAAGGAGCGAGTAAGCTCTTTTCAGGTGCAACCTTTGAAAGAACAGAAAAATCTGTTACCGACATATTTCTTCTGGAGTTAATGGTCGGCTTAAATACTTTAATTGCCATTTGGTTTCACTCTCCTCATGATGGCTTTGCGGGAAAATGGCTCTTTCCCATACATTCTGCCTGAATAATTTTTCAGGCTTACATCATGCCTTCAAAAAATTCGATAGGCTTGCTGTTTTCCTTAAGTGTTATGATTGCTTTCTTCCAGCTCTTTGAGTAACCGCCGTTGTTTCTGCCCTGACGGCGGAACTTACCACGAACGCTTACTGTATTAACCTTAGCAACCTCAACCTTGAAAAGCTCTTCGCAAGCTTTTGCGATTTCAATTTTATTAGCCGATTTAGCAACTTCAAAGGTATATACCTTGTTTAAAACACCTGACATACTCTTCTCTGTAATAATCGGACGAATTACGATATCCTGAGCAATCATGCATATACCTCCTCAATCTTGCTTACAGCATCCTTTGCGATTACGAGTGTGCCTGCATTAAGAATATCGTAAACATTAAGTGTGTTTACCTGTGCAGTCTTAACACCCGGAATGTTAGATGCTGACTTAACGATCATGCTGTTATTCTCAGGAAGAACGATGAGAGCTTTCTTCTCTGCACCGATAGCCTCGAGCATAGCAGCGATTTTCTTTGTTTTGTACTCTGTCATTGCGATTGAATCAACAATGATGATTCCCTTATCCACAGCCTTAGCTGAGAAAGCTGACTTCATAGCAAGTCTTCTTACTTTCTTGTTTACAGTAAATCTGTAGCTTCTTGGCTTTGGAGCAAATACAATACCACCGTGTGTCCACTGTGGTGAACGAGTTGAACCCTGTCTTGCACGGCCTGTACCCTTCTGTCTCCATGGCTTTCTGCCGCCACCTGAAACTTCAGCTCTTGTAAGAGCAGACTGTGTGCCGTGACGCTGGTTAGCAAGATAGTTTACAACCATCTGATGCATAACTGCTGTGTTTGGCTCAATACCGAATACGGACTCGCTAAGGTCGATAGAACCAACCTGCTTGCCTTCCATATCTACTACTGCAAAATTAGGCATTTATAATCCCCCTTCCTTAAGCCTTTACGGAATCTTTGATTACAATGATTCCCTTATTTGGGCCTGGAACAGCACCCTTGATAGCGATAAGGTTGTTTTCAACATCAACCTTAACAACTGTGAGGTTCTGTACTGTTACCTGCTCAGCGCCGAGATGGCCTGCCATTCTCTTGCCCTTCCATACTCTTGAAGGAGATGAACAAGCGCCGATTGAACCGCCGTGACGAACGCAAGGACCTGTACCGTGAGTTTCCTTAAGACGCTGGAAGTTCCAACGCTTAATTACGCCGGCTGTACCCTTACCTTTGCTCTTGCCGGTAACATCGATCTTGTCACCAGGGGTGAATACGTCTGCCTTTACGAGATCGCCTACATTGTAAGCGTCTGTGTCAGCAAAACGGAATTCTTTAAGAGTTTTCTTTGGTGCTACACCGTTCTTGTCAAAAAAGCCCTTCATTGGCTTTGTAACCTTGTGTGGCTTTAAATCGCCATAGCCAAGCTGAACTGATGCGTAGCCGTCGTTTTCAACTGTCTTCTTAGCTGTAACCACACATGGGCCTGCTTCGATAACAGTTACGGGAACGAACACTCCCTTTTCATCGAAAATCTGTGTCATACCGATTTTCTTACCGATGATTGCTTTCTGCATAAAATGTATCCTCCTTGTTAGGTTATTGGTTGGTTTTCACCAACTTGACCCTGTCTGCTTGTAGGTTGGTACGGATTATAACTTAATCTCGATATCACGCCGGCAGGGAGCTCTAAGCTCATAAGAGCTTCGACTGTCTTGTTTGACGGTCTTAAGATGTCGATAAGACGCTTGTGAGTTCTCATCTCAAACTGCTCACGGCTGTCCTTATACTTATGAACAGCACGAAGAATTGTAACAACCTGCTTCTCTGTTGGAAGCGGTACAGGACCTGAAACTCTTGCGCCTGTACGCTTTGCTGTTGCAACGATTCTCTCAGCTGACTGATCAACGAGCTGATGATCGTAACCCTTTAATCTTATTCTAATCTTTTCCTTGACTGCCATTATCGTCGCCTCCTTAAAAATTTTGCCGAACCGTTTTTGCGGTTCTTCGTTAGTTGGCGGGCGTTCGCTTTAGAACTTTTTTAATAACACAGCCGGGTGTTTCACCACCCTGCATTAAAAAACCCGTTTAACTATTCAGTTAACCGGGACGTTCTGAAAGCGTTTTGAACATAGTTACAGACACAGCAACCCCTATGCCAAAGTATGTTCAGTGTTTCATTGTAAATCGCCCGGTTTAAAATCGGACATACTCCACGGAAAAACCGACCTGTTTCAGCCGCAACCTCCCGCTTCATCGCATATCTATATTGCAGTCACGCAAGCATTATTATACAATATGTTCCCCTATTTTGCAAGCTTTTAGCAAATATAGCGTTATAGAACTTTCGAGAAATTTTAAATATATTTTTGTGCAATTTGACATTATTGTCAAATCAGCGCTAAACATATATAATTATACTCATACAAAGTTTTGGAGTTGATTTTTGTGAAACACATTTATTACGGCGACGGCAAGGGCAAAACCACAGCTGCAATAGGTCTTGCGGTCAGAGCGGCAGGCAGTAAAATGAAAGTGCTGTTTGTACAATTCCTAAAAACAGAATTTTCGGGAGAAAGGCATATACTGAGCCATACCGAAAATGTTACTCTTACATTCTGCCCGCTTGAGCTTAAATTTACTTTTGATATGGACGATAAAGAAAAGGCACAGGCTGCAAAAATATTTAAAGGTATTTTCGACAACGCCGTTACAACCGCTCTTACCGAAAAGTATGATATGGTTGTGCTTGACGAGGTGTTTGAGGCAATCAATGCCATATGCTTTCCGAGAGCGAGGTTTACGAATTTATAACAAACGCACCGTCAAGTATGGAAATAGTTATGACAGGACACAATCCTCCGCAAAAATTTATGGATTGCGCAGATTATATTACCGAGTTCAAAAAAATCAAGCACCCGTATGACAGGGGAATTACAGGCAGAATAGGAATTGAGTTTTAACGGACAGCTTCGGCTGTCTGTTTTTCTTTATATAATGTAACACTTTATCTTCATTATCATACTATATACCGAGGGACAAGTAAAGTTTCTCGCAAAATAAATGAAGTAAAAAATAAAAAAGCAAATAAAATTTAAGATGATAATTTTACGGATTTCACCAAAAAGGCAAGGAGGTGAAAATATGGCAATTATCACAAACTCCGCTTCACTTACCTTTAATAATGAACGCACTGCAAGTTCAAACGAAGTCGATACAGAAGTTCGTGAGTCGCAATCCGTCGCTATTGTAAAAGACGCTCTGCTCACAAACTATGTACCGGGAGAGCCTGTAGGTTATGTTATAACAGTAACAAACACAGGAACAGGCAATCTTACCGACATTACAGTGTCTGATAACCTCGGAAGTGAAACCACCGCCAAACTGCTTAGCTATGTAGATAAATCAATAGTTGCTCGCCAAGGGGCAACAGCGCTTTCGCCAAGTGTTACAAGAACCGCCGATTCTCTCGTGATTTCAAATCTCGGCACACTTGCGGCAGGACAGTCGATTACAATAGCACTGTCACTTCTTCCTTCTGCCGCACAGGCTGAAGAAATCACAAATACAGCTACGGTAACGGCAACCACTCCTCTTGCCACAACAGTTACCGCATCTGATACAGCAACAATAACACCCGCACAGCAGGAACTTGTAACCTTGCTTAAGGCCGCTCCGTCAACCGTTGCTTCGGGAGGAGTGCTTCCTTACACTCTGATAGCTCAAAACGAAGGTACGGTTGCCGCAGAAAATATTGTATTTACCGACACTCTGCCTACAGGCTATACAGTAACGGGAATTGAGCTTACCGTAAACGGTCAGCCTACAATTATTTACACCGCAGACCAATGGACGCAGGTTGGCAATACCCTCACCTTCCCTACAGGCACAGCCGAACCTGTTACAATCCCGGCAGGTTCATTCGCAACAGCAATTATTACAGGTACAGCACCGACAGTTTAAAATTAAGCATATTAAAAAAACGGTGACATTCACAAGATGTCACCGTTTAACTTTATAGGTTCTTTATTAAAAACGGAAATTACAGTCTAAAAGAAAGTTCGGCATTTATTTTATATTTTTATCCGCCGTACAAAGCATTTGCTATTGTTTCAAAAATCAGCACTGCATATGCAACAATAGTTACAGGAGCCGAAAAGTACACACCGAGTTTTTTACCGAGCGACATATTATATCTTCCTTTATATAAAGGAAAGCGGCCACGGTGTTTTACAAGCTCAATTATAGAAAGAACTATTGCCGCAATAATTATTCCAAACACAGCAAGTTCCATAAGGCCTATAAACATAATCTGTCCGTAATGGTTCATAATGTATTCTGTATTTATGTCCTTAAGTATATCGGTATCAAGTCCGTTCATACAAAGCTGTTGAAGCGCCGCTATTGAATTAATAACAAAATGCACTATCATTGACGGAATTATTGAGCGTGTTTTAGCATAGAGTGCGCAGGCAATAATTCCCATACCCGTTGCATAAACAGTCTGAACACAGTTTGTATGCCACAGTCCGAAAGCCGCACCGGACACAATGATTGCAAACCACTGTCCCATCGGCTCATTATTTCTGTAAATACTTCCTCTGAATAAAAGCTCTTCAAAGAAAGGAGCGAACAAAGGCAAAGCCACAACCGTTGCAATTACTCCGAAAGGCGAATCACCGAATGAAATATCCGATGTATTTAGCTTTATTCCGAACGACTCAAGGATTGCACTTATAATAGATGACGAAACAGCAATCAAATATGTCAGACCGATTGCTATTATTACATACTTACACACCCAACCGGCAGGCTTTGCAGGTTTTACAAAACAAGTTTTCAGCGAAAGCCTTACCCGTTTGCCCCGCAGTTCAGAGAAAATCAGCAGAATAAGCGGCATTACAACAAGATATATAACGCAGTAGCTAATAAGCATTTTAAAGCCGTAGTCATCGTAAAGTGCCGTGCCTTTAAGTAGGTCAAATATAAAATATACAAAGTACGAGCTCACCTGCGATAAAATCACAAAACACAAAAGCGGCAGAGAACTGTAATTTGACAGCGTGCGTATCTCTCGGTTAATAAGTTTGTTGTTCATTTAGTTATCCTTTCATTCTGTAACTGTTACATTAAAATTTCCGCAAATATTTTTAAACGGATGTTTTCCTAAGCGAAGATAATTAAGGTTTAACAAAATACTTTTATAATTACCCGACAATGAATTATGCTAAACCATAATTTACTCCAACTATCGAAAAAGAACCTTTTAAACAAGCCTCCCTCATAAGAGGAAGGCTTATGATTGAAATTATTTTTTGTTTCTTTTAATTGCTCCGAGTTTTTCGCCTCTGAAATCAACCAAAAGTCCCAAAGCAATAGCCGCTGCAATCAAAATGCCAAATTCGGGGAGCATATACAAACCGTTGTATATAAGCGAATACAGCCAAACAGGCATACCGTCCGCAAAACCTGCCCACACGGTAATACCGCTTAAGAAATGGCACAAAAATCTCAACACGCTTGCAAGCAATGCGCCCAAAGCAAGTCCGACTGCCTGATTTTTAATACCTCTGAAAACTCCGCCCAGACCGATTACGCCAAAGGCAATAAGGTAGTCGAAAAAGAGAATCATAAAAGCTGCCTGCCAAGAAGTTGCATACGCAAAGTTTGACATACCGAAAAGCATCTGAATAAGTCCGTAGACAACACCTGTCAGACAACCTACCAACGGCTTGTAACGATAACCGATAATTAAAATCGGCAGCATACTGCAAATCGTAATACTTCCGCCGTACGGGAACTCGATTTTTATCAGGCTCAATACAGTTGCAAGCGCAACCATAACCGCACATTCGCAGAGCATAATCACATTTTTATTTATTCCTGTTTTCTTCATTCTACCCTACTTTTCTTTATTATGTGTATAAAAATTATTTTGCGATTTTAAGCGAAATATCAAATGCCTTTACAGAGTGGGTAAGCGCACCCATTGAAATAATGTCAACGCCTGTTTCGGCAATTTCTCTTAAAGTTTCGTCTGTAATACCGCCGCTTGCCTCAAGCAACGCTTTGCCGTTTGTAATCTCAACAGCCTCTTTCATAAGAGCAGGGCTCATATTGTCAAGCATAATTACATCAACATCAGCCTCAAGCGCCTGTCTTAACTCGTCAAGGTTTCTTACCTCAAGTTCAATCTTTGTCATATGGCCAAGCTTTGTTTTGAGCTTGGCAACAGCATTTGCAATGCCGCCGCCTGCATCAATGTGATTGTCCTTAAGCATAGCGGCGTCCGAAAGGTTGTAACGATGATTTCTGCCGCCGCCTACTGTAACAGCGTACTTCTGCAAAGCACGAAGTCCAGGAAGAGTTTTTCTTGTATCTGCAATAGATGCGTTGGTACCCTTTACGATTTCAACCGCATTGTGCGTTGCGGTAGCAATACCGCTCATATGCTGAATAAGGTTAAGCGCTGTACGCTCGCCTTTTAAGATTGTACGGGTTTTGCCGTGAATTTCCGCAATAATATCGCCCTTCTTGAGCACATCGCCGTCTTTTTTATAAACCTTAGCCTCAAAACCTGTCGGCTGTAAAATTTCAAAAACACGAAGTGCAATCTCAATACCGCAGAGTACGCCGTCGCTCTTTGCAAGGAATTTAGCGGTATCTTCCTGTTCCTCGTCAATGAGATAGACGGTTGTGGTATCAAGGTAGTTAATATCCTCAAGCAAAGCTGTTTTTATAATGTTATCTGCATAAATACTGTTGATTAGCATTATTTAATGCCCTCCTTAAATTCTTCAAGAATAATACTTGCAACAATTGCAATACTTCTTGCCTCTACATAGTCGGGTGTAATTGCAAAATCGTCCGATACAAGTTCGGAAAGAATCTGCTCAACCTTGTTGTAGCTTTCATCCGCTTTCTCGGGCTTCGGAAGTACAAAATATGTATCCTGCAAAATCTCTCTTATCTGTGAACGGTAGCCGTGCGGCAACGCCTTGCCCTCAATCGGCTTTTTAAGGGGTTGTCTGCCGAGCGGTTTGCGCTCTTTTCTGAGTCTTTCCGTCATTACATTTGCGGCAGTTCTTGAGAACACAAGCGCCTCAAGCAATGAGTTACTTGCAAGACGGTTAGCGCCGTGCACACCTGTATGCGAACATTCGCCGGCCGCAAAAAGGCCCTCAATAGAAGTTTCCGAGTTGGTATCAACATCAATGCCGCCCATAAGGTAGTGCTGACAAGGGAATACGGGAATCTTGTCGACCGTAATGTCAACGCCCTCTTCAAGACAGCGCTCGTAAATCATAGGGAATCTGTTTTTAACAAATTCAGCAGGCTTGTGTGTAATGTCAAGATAGAACTTCTCGCTGTGTGTTTTGATAGACTCTCTGATAACGGCATTAGACACAACATCTCTCGGAGCAAGCTCGCCTCTGCTGTCATAATCCGAGGCAAATCGTCTGCCCTCGCAGTTAAGGAGAACAGCACCCTCGCCACGAACAGCCTCACTTATCAAAAATCTTTCTCTGTCCTTTTCAGCCGCAAAAGCAGTCGGGTGGAACTGAATTCTTGAAAGGTGCTTGATTTTTGCACCCATCATATATGCAAACGCAATGCCGTCACCTGTGGCAATAGCCGAGTTTGTGGTGTATTTATAAACTCTGCCTATACCGCCTGTTGCAAGCAGGCAGAAGTTACAGCCGTAGGTCTTGCTTTCTCCGTCCTTAACAACACTTACATAAAAGCCGTTAAGCACCTTGTCAATCGCATACACAAGGCAGTTGTCAAGGATTGTAATATTTTTGCGTGTCTTAACTACCTCAATAAGTGCGTCAACAATCGCCTTACCCGTTGAATCCTTATGATGCACAATTCTGTGTCTGCTGTGACCCGCCTCAAGGGTTTTGCACATTGTACCGTCCTCGTTAAGGTCAAAGTCAACACCAAGCTCCTTGATGTTCAGTACATCAGACGGGCCCTCCGTAACAAGTTTTTCTACCGCATCAAGAGTATTCTTGTATTTACCTGCAATAAGTGTATCGGTAATATGCAGCTTGTAACTGTCGTGAACAGTATCAAGCACTGCTGCCACACCGCCCTGTGCCAACGAGGAGTTGGAAAGCGTAAGCTCTTTTTTTGAAACGAGCAAAGCGTTAATATCCTCCGGCAGATTGAGTGCCGCATAAAGTCCGGCAGCACCTGTACCTACAATTATTACATCAAATTTTTTATCCATTTGTAAAACCCCGATTATATCCGATTATATAAATTTAATTTGCAAATAATTAATAGTAAAAATGTTGTTTACAAATTTATACCAATATATTATACTACTTATTAAAGGAATAGTAAATAAAATGTAAACAAAATCTTTTATTTTCTGACAAAAACGGAGAAATTATGGAAATGATAAGTAACGAAGAAAAAATTACGCAGGCTGTACTTGTCAGCGTTGACACAGGCGACTATGACGCAGAGGCATCTCTTGCCGAACTTAAAGAGCTTGTAAAAAGTGCGGGTGCAGAACCTGTATTTACAGTCACGCAAAATCTAAAGCGCCCCGAAACAGGCACTTATGTGGGCACAGGCAAATTGCAGGAAATTGCGGATATTTGCAAACAACAGGAAATCGACTTGCTCGTGTTTGACTGCGAGCTTTCACCTACTCAAATACGAAATATAGAGGCAGAAACCGACACACGAACCATTGACCGCACAATGCTTATTCTCGATATATTTGCTCTCCGTGCAAGGTCAAAAGAGGGCAAACTGCAGGTAGAACTTGCACAGCTAAAGTACCTGATGCCCCGACTTACAGGTAAGGGCGTGGCAATGTCACGACTTGGCGGCGGCATAGGCACAAGAGGCCCGGGCGAAACAAAGCTTGAAACCGACCGCCGACACATCAGCAGAAGAATGGAAACTCTGAAATCCGAACTTGCCGAAGTGGAGCAGCACCGCTCAATGTTGAGAAAACGCAGAGAAAAAGACGGAGTAATCACCTGTGCAATTGTCGGTTACACAAACGCAGGAAAATCCACCCTTATGAATTATCTTACCGATGCGGGTGTGCTTGCACAGGACAAACTTTTTGCAACTCTTGACCCTACATCAAGGGCTCTCAAACTGCCGAGCGGCGTTACGGTTATGATGATTGACACGGTAGGACTTGTACGCAGACTTCCGCACCACCTTGTTGAGGCTTTCCGCTCAACTCTTGAAGAGGCGGCTCTGTCAGACATTATTTTGAATGTATGCGATGCCTCGAGCGATGAGGCAAGAGTGCATATGCAGGTTACAACCGACCTTTTAAATTCACTCGGCTGCGGCGACACTCCTATCATTACCGTGCTCAACAAATGCGACCTTTTGGAAGAAGAGAGTTTTCCGCAGGAGATAGGCTCATATGTCAAGATAAGCGCCAAAAACGGCACAGGCATTGACGACCTTTTAAAAGCTGTTGACGATAATCTCCCCGTAAGAGTAAAGAGAGTTTCTCTGCTTATTCCTTTTTCCGATGCCGGACTTGTGGCAGAAATCCGTAAAAACGCAACCCTGATTAGCGAAGAATATGTTGCAGAGGGAATTAAGGTTGAGGCAATCCTTGACGAAAAGCTGTATTCTAAAGCAGAAAAATATATTGTTGATTAATATTTATTGAAAAAACAACCGCCCGTTTGCTATAATATGTATATAAATATATCAGCAAGCGGCATATAACATTAATAGGAGAAATTATGTCTTTTTTTGAAACAATCACTCCGTGGGACGCATCGGTTTTGCAGTCAATACAAGGCATAAAATGTGATTTTCTTGATACATTTATGGCTGTAATGAGCTTTCTCGGCGAAAAAGGTCTTATCTGGATTATACTCGGACTTACGCTCTGCCTTTTCAAAAAGACAAGGGCAACGGGAGTTATAATGCTTTGCGCAATGACTTTGGGATTGCTGCTCGGTGAGTTTGGCATAAAAAATATTATCTGCCGCCCCCGTCCGTTTGTAACCTACGACTTTACCGTAAACGGGCATATTCCGTCGGGCTACAGTTTTCCGTCGGGACACACAACCTCGTCGTTTGCCGCTGCAACGGTAATTATCATACGCAAAGAAAAGTTCGCCGTTTTTACGGCTGTACTTGCTTTTCTCATTGCGTTTTCAAGGCTTTACAACTGTGTACACTATCCTACAGATGTAATCTGCGGTGCTGTACTCGGTATTGCGCTTGCAATAATAACTTGTCTTATATTTAAAAATTTCGGCTGGGATAACCGTCTTAACAAAAAGATTATTCGTAAAAAAGGTGATGTAAAATGACCGAACACAGATATTTAGGCAAAACTTCAAAAGACTACTTTGTAATAAAGGGCATCAATGTATTTAACGAAAGATGGTGTGGCACGGGCAACTGTGTTACCGTCACCTCTCCGCTTGACAAAAAGAACTATGTTTTTTCGGAATACACAAGCGACGGTGTAAAATTTATTGCAGGTAAAGACGCTCACGGATATTGGCTGTTTTTTGCAGCATAATTTGATTTTAAACCGAAAGGAAATAATACATAATGAATGAAAAATGCTCATAAAAAAATCTTTATGACCTCGACAAAACAATTGCAAAACCACTTCTTGAAAAACTCGACTATCCTTGGGAGGCACTTCCTAAAATCAAAGATTTTATAATCGAGCTCGGCAAAACTCTTGACCCCGAAATCTACGAACAGCGTGGCGAAAATATATGGGTTGCAAAAAGTGCAACTGTTTATCCGTCCGCACATCTCGGCGGTCCTCTCATCATCTGTGAGGATGCAGAGGTAAGACACTGCGCTTTCATCAGGGGCTGCGCAATCGTCGGCAAAGGCGCAGTTGTAGGCAACTCAACAGAGCTTAAGAACTCTATCCTCTTTGACGGTGTTCAGGTTCCGCACTATAACTACATCGGCGACAGTATCTTGGGCTATAAGTCGCACACAGGCGCAGGTACAATTACCTCTAACCTCAAGAGCGACAAGTCGCTTGTTACCGTTAATTGCGATAACGAAAAGATAGAAACCGGCGTTAAAAAATTCGGCGCAATGCTCGGTGATCATGTTGAGGTAGGCTGTAACAGTGTACTCAACCCGGGTTCGGTAATCGGCAGAAACACAAACATCTATCCGCTTTCATTTGTAAGAGGTTATGTAGAGGCTAACAGCATTTACAAGCGCCTCGGTGAAATTGCAGATAAAATCTGATAACTTAAAATTCTTACTTAAGCAGTCGCCGAGCCGACTGCTTATTTTATATTTTGATTCTGACATTCTTTACCGTTTGTGTTGTTCTGTTTACAAAAACGAATTTTTTTGCTAAAGGTTCATATATTTTTATTGATTTAAGCTGTTTGATTATAAAACTCTCAATGTAATTTTATATCTTCAAAGCAAAAGCCCGACCTTAGTTTTATGCTAAAGTCGGGCAAAATTTTACTTTCTTCTTTTAACAAACGGAACAGGAGTTTTATCGTACTCATCAAGTCTGTTGCCGTAAAGATAATAATTTGTTTCCTTTGTAATAACAGGTGCGAGCACCACCATTGCAAATATATTCGGCAATGTCATAAAAGCGTTAAAAATATCTGACATTGTCCATACAATATCAAGAGATGTAATCGGAGCAATAAGAAGAATAACTATAAACAGCACCTTGTAAGGGATAATTCCATTTGGGCCGAAAAGATAATCAACACAGCTCTCGGCATAGTAACTCCAACCAAGAATTGTTGAAAATGCAAACAATACGATACCGACAACAAGAATCGGTGTGCCTATGTACGGAATCTGTGCAAATGCGGCAGATGTAAGTTCGCCGCCCTCAACCGAAGCTGTATCAATGTTCGGGTTCTTAATACATGAACTTACAATTACAAGACCTGTCATAAGACATACAACAACAGTATCCCAAAATGTACCTGTCGATGAAATAAGTGCCTGACGAACCGAGTTTCTTGACTGGGCTGCAGATGCAACAATCGGAGCAGAACCCATACCTGATTCGTTGCTGAAAAGACCTCTTGCCACACCGTAACGAGCCGCAAGCATAATGCCTGTACCCGCAAGTCCGCCGCCTAATGCCTTAAAGCTGAAAGCCGACTCGCAAATAAGTGTAACTGTCTGCCAAAGCACATCAAAGTTAATTGATAAAATAATGATACAACCGATAACATAGAGTATTGCCATAAGAGGTACGAGTTTTTCGCATACTCTTGAAATAGACTTAATACCGCCGAAAATAACAAGAGCAACGCAAATTGCAATTACAACACCCGAAATAAGCGCAACCGTCGAAATATCCATTCCGAAGAAGTGGAGCATATATGTTTTGTCAGGATTAAAGGTTGTATCCATAATCTTTGCAATCGCATTTGTTTGAACACCGCAGCCAACGCCGAATGAAGCAAACAACGCAAATATCGCAAACAATACGGCTACCCACTTAAAGTTAATTCCTGTTTTCTTTGATACGCCGTTTTCAATAGCATACATTGCGCCGCCGCGCATTTTACCGTCTTTAGTTTTTACACGGTATTTCACCGCAATAAGCGACTCCGCATACTTTGTGGCAATACCAAACACACCTGAAATCCAGCACCACAACACCGCACCTGCACCGCCAAGCGCAATAGCCGTACCTACGCCGATAATATTACCTGTACCTATTGTAGAGGCAAGTGCTGTAGTAAGCGCCTGAAACGGGCTGATGTCGCCGTCTGAATCAGGGTCTTTTGTAACAGAAGCTTAATCGCTTTTAATGTTTTGCGCTGAACAAACTTTGTTCTGACGGTCATATAAATGTGTGCGCCAAGCAAAATTACTATCATTGGCACGCCCCATAAAATGTTGTCAAACTTTGTAAAAAAGTCATTCAGCATTTGTAGAAAATCCATCGAGTTCAATCCCTTCTTCTTTTTTGCTCAATTGCTCAAGGCTACTGTATATTACAATCCTCAAGCTCCCTCAAAATCCTTTTCACATCACTTAGTCCGTCTGCAACACCGTGCAAAAGCGGAATTATATCATTACTCGGCTTGTCAAGGTCAGGCACCATTACTGTTACACAGCCTGCCGAGCTTGCCGATTTAATGCCGTTTGGAGAATCCTCAAGCGCAACGCAATTTTGCGGAGAAAGTCCGAGCATTTCCGCCGCCTTGAGGTAGATGTCGGGTGCAGGCTTGCCAACGCTTACCATTGACGCACTCACCGTAACATCAAAATATTTATATAAATCATGTGCCTTAAGGTATCTCTCTGCCCTCTGCGGAGGAGTTGCCGTTGCAAGAGCGACTTTATAGCCGTTTTCTTTCAGAAAAGAAAGCAATTCTTTTGCGCCGCTCTTAACTTCAATACCGTTTTTCTCAACATAGTTGTCCATAAGCTCAACTCTTTTTGAGCGCACAGCCTCATAATCGAAACCGTTGCCGAATATTCCTTGAGCTTAGCCGAGGCAAGCGGCCGAGCCATACTCCTTATTGACAAAGCGTGTTTTTCTTCCATAGGAAATCCGTAAAATCTTCCTGCCTCGCACCAAAAGCGAACATAAAGTTTTTCGGAGTCGAGAATAACTCCGTCCATATCAGATATTACACCTTGAATTTTCACCGCTCACACCTCTTTTTTATCTGCATATTAGATATAAATATACCTGCGCAAATCAATACTACCGATATAATTGTTTCTATGCCAAAAACACTTTCGCCCAGCATAATGCCGGAAAGCAGAGTGCCGAACACAGGCACAAGCAAATTGAAAACGCAAATTCTGCTTGCAGGGTGATGTTTTAGCAAAGCCGTCCAGATTGCGAATGCGGCGGCAGATACAAAAGCAAGCCACAAAAGCACAAGCAATGCTTTTATGCTTGAAAAATCAAGTTTTCCGCCTGTAACAAAACCCGCAATTAAAAGCAGTATTCCGCCGAACAGCAATTGAAATCCCGTGACCGAAATCGGTTCTCGGTCACGGACTATTCCCTTAGAAATAAAATTACCCGCGGCCGCCGACAAAGTTGACATCAATATCATAAAATCGCCGAACAGCGTGTCGACAGTCACACCGCCGCCGCTGTTTACACACAAAACTCCGCAAAAGCCGAGCACGCAACCGATTATTTTACAAATGTTCAGTTGTCCGACTTAAAAAACAGCGGAGCAAAAAGCACGGTAAAAAAAGTTGCACAGGCGGTTATAACCGAGGTGTTGGCACCGCTTGTAAATCCTATGCCGATATATGTAAAAATATACTGCCCGAAAGTCTGCACCGAACCGAGCAGCATAACAGGCATAATGCCGTTTTTCTCAATTTTAGGCAAGTGCTTGTTCTTGACTAAAAAAATGAAAAGCACCATTATTCCTGCAAGGGTAAACCTTGCACCTGCAAAAAGCAGCTTTGAGCCTATGTCGTTTCCCTCTATGCCAAACTGCGCATAGCCTACTTTTATAAAAGGAAACGCAGTACCCCAAAGCAAAGTGCAAAATATTGCAAGTGCAGCGGCTACCTTGTAATTTTTTATGCTCATCAGCTTAAATAAGGCTTTAATTCTTCAAGCATAGCTTCTTTTTTGCGAAGACCCGTAAGTCTGAGCACTTCTTCACCGTTTTTAAAAAGGATAAGTGTAGGAATACTCATAACACCGTAGTAATCGGCAACCTGACGCTCGGTTTCTACATTAAGCTTAAAAAATTTCATCTGTGAGCCAATCTCTGAAGAGAGCTCCTTAAAAACAGGACCCATCATTCTGCAAGGACTGCACCACTCTGCCCAAAAATCAACAAGCACAGGCACATCTGCACCAAGAACTTCGGATTCAAATTCTTCTGCAACAATTTCTTTAACCATAGCAATACCTCCTGCTTTTATTATTATCACATATAAACTCATTATCAATAAAATAAAAAAATTTACTGCTATTTTACATTATAACAGAACATACGCCGTTTTTCAACTTTTTTTACATTTCATAAATTCAATTATATGAATAAAAAATCATTTTTGCATACTCAACCGGTAACTATAGCAATGCTGAGGCATAAAATAATCTGAAAGGATGATTTGCTATGGACAATAAATACCCGTTTGTAAACACGCCGTTGCGCTATCCATACAATGCGCTTGAGCCGTACATTGATGAAAAAACAATGATTTTGCATCACGACAGACACCTGCAAGCATATATTGACAAGTTAAATTTGCTGATGAGCGAATGCAGACAGCTTCAAAAATTAAGTTTGCAGGAAATATTAAAAAATCCCTGCCGTATTCCCGAGGAAAAACGCAGAGATTTTATAAACAATGCGGGCGGCGTATATAATCACAGATTTTATTTTAACGGTATGAGCCCGATTGCCATGGGCTTGAGCGTGGTGCTCTGCACAGAAAAATGAGCGAAAGTTTCACAAGTTTTGAAAATTTCAAAAATGAGTTTACCGATGCGGCGATGTCTGTCTTTGGCTCGGGATATGCGTGGCTTGTATATGACGGTAAAAAACTGAAAATTACAACTACCAAAAATCAGGATACACCGCTTTGCAGAGGATTTATACCGATACTTAATATTGATGTTTGGGAACACGCATACTACCTAAAACACTACAACGACCGCAAAGCCTATATCGAGGATTTTGTAAAAGCAGTAAATTGGACAATGGCAGAAAAACGACTTTGCAACCAGAAAAGTTTTTAACATTTTTGTGTGGTGAGTGTTGAAATTTTTATATTTATTATAATTCGAGTAACATATTCAGAAGATTATCTTCTGAATATTGTGGATAATAAAAAGGTTCTTTAATTATGAATTAGGATAAATCGTTGTTTAGCTCACGGTTTAGTGTAATAAATTTAAAATTCAGTCAAGACTTTTAAAAGGTTGACCAAACTTTTATAATACTTGGCAAAATTATTTTGCTAAAGCATAATTTACCCAAACTTTTGATAAAAAGCAAAAAACCGAGTGTTGAATTAACAGCACTCGGTTTAAATATAAATTTACTTTTTCTTCTCTTTCGGCTCAACTTCTTTTTCAAAGTTAGCGGCGTCGGAGGCATTTGCAGTATTAAATTTATAATCCTTACCCGGGAAAATCGCATTGAGGACAATACCGGCGATTGATGCAACGGCAAGCGGTGAAAGTGTAATTGTTGCACTGCCGATTGCAAAACTTACTGTGTTGCTTGAAAGTCCGAGAGCGCATACAAGAATTACAGCGGCAACAATAAGGTTACGGCTTTTTGTAAAGTCAACCTTATTTTCCACAACATTTCTTACACCGATTGCAGAAATCATACCGTAAAGTACGAATGAAATACCGCCGATAATACAGCTTGGAATTGAACCGATAATTGCAGACACAATCGGGAAGAATGATACACCTACAGCAAAGAAAGCGGCAATTCTGATTACTCGTGGGTCATAAACCTTTGTAAGTGCAAGTACGCCTGTATTTTCGCCATATGTTGTGTTTGCAGGGCCGCCAAAAAGTGAAGCAACAGTTGTTGCTAAACCGTCACCGGTAAGAGTTCTGTGAAGACCCGGATCCTGAATATAATTGTTGCCTGTTGTTGAACTGATAGCACAAATGTCACCGATATGCTCCATCATTGTGGCAAAAGCGATTGGAACAATGGCAATAATTGATGATGCGATAAGAGCGGTGTTAGAATAGTCGATACCGCCGAATACGGTTTGCTCCCAATGAATCGGAATACCGATAAGACCTTCACTGCCAAAAATATTGCCCTTAGCAATATTATCGCAAATTGTGTTTACACTTGTGAAATCGAAAATAGGCTGATAAACACCGTTTGCGTCTGCACCGCCTGAGAATAACCACGGTACATTCTGAATAAGGTCAGGGTTTGCCTGCGAAATAAAGTAAAGGACAAGTCCTACACCGTAAGAAATAAGCAATCCGAGAATAATCGGAATGATTTTTGCCATTCCCTTGCCCCATATGTTAAATATAACAATTCCGGCGAGAGCAACAAAGGCAAGCAGCCAGTTAGTCGTACAGTTTGAAACGGCAGACGGAGCAAGTCCAAGACCAATAGCAATAATGATTGGACCTGTAACAACAGGAGGGAAAAATCTCATAACTTTTTCAATGCCGACAGCTTTGATAATTGCGGCAAGAATGAAATAAACCAAACCTGCACACGCTACACCGAGGCAAGCATACGGCAACATACTGTTAGGGTCATCGGGTGCAAGCGCTTTGATAGCGGCATAACCGCCAAGAAAAGCAAATGAAGAACCGAGAAAAGCAGGTACTTTAAACTTTGTTATGCAGTGAAACAACAGAGTACCGAGTCCTGCCATAAGCAAGGTAGTCGAGATGTCAAGTCCTGTGATAATCGGAACAAGAATTGTTGCGCCGAACATTGCAAACATATGTTGAATACCAAGGATTATCATCTTTGGTTTGCCAAGTTTGCGGGCATCATAGATTGCGCCATTGTTTTTATCCATTTTAATTCCTCTTTCTCTTTTTTTGAGTTTTTATCCGTAAAAACCCCATTCTTTTTAATTATACTGTCTTGAAATAATAAAAGCAATATATTTTTATTATTACATAAAATAATGCATTTTAATTTGATAATTAAATAAATAATTAAAATAATGATTAATGAATAACTTATCAAACTGTTGTGACTAAATAATTTGAAAAGTTTGGTCAACCTTTTCAAAGGTTGTGGGTGTGGGCAAAGCCCACAAATACTTTCCGTTTATGCAATCTAATGATAGCAAAACAGTTTGCTGTTTTGCGGCTTGAAAACAACGGTGTTAGCCTTGAAAAGTGAAAGCAACAAGAAAAGGAAATCATACTTTTCCACATTTTACAAATAGTCAAAACCCAAATTTACTTTTCAATAAACACAAAAAGAGCCGACTCTTACGAATCGGCTCAATTATTTAAGAAAGTGTTATAAATTCAAAGTGAATTACTCGTTAATAGCGATAACTGCACCTGAACCTACTGTTCTACCACCCTCACGGATAGCGAAACGAAGACCTACTTCGATAGCGATTGGAGTGATAAGCTCAACATCCATCTCAACGTTATCGCCAGGCATACACATCTCTGTACTCTGGGAGTGAGATTGTACCTGTAACGTCAGTTGTTCTGAAGTAGAACTGTGGACGGTAGTTGTTGAAGAATGGAGTATGACGGCCACCCTCGTCCTTTGTAAGAACGTAAACCTGACCACGGAACTTGTGTGTGGGTGAATTGTACCTGGCTTAGCAAGTACCTGACCTCTCTGGATTTCATTTCTCTGAACACCACGGAGAAGTACACCTACGTTGTCACCAGCCTCAGCATAGTCAAGAGTCTTTCTGAACATCTCAAGACCTGTAACAACAACTTTTCTCTTCTCATCTGTAAGACCAACGATCTCAACTTCCTCAGAAGTCTGATCTGACCTCTTTCAACTCTACCTGTAGCAACTGTACCACGACCTGTGATTGTGAATACGTCCTCAACAGGCATAAGGAATGGCTGGTCAGCCTTACGGTCAGGAGTTGGGATAAACTCGTCAACAGCATCCATAAGCTCGTGGATGCAAGCATACTCAGGAGCATTAGGATCCTTAGAATCGCTTGTAAGTGCGAGGTAAGCTGAACCTTGATGATTGGTGTTTCATCGCCCGGGAAGCCATACTCGTTGAGGAGGTCACGGATCTCCATCTCTACGAGCTCAAGAAGCTCAGGATCGTCAACCTGGTCTGTCTTGTTCATGAATACTACGATGTAAGGTACACCTACCTGACGAGAAAGAAGGATGTGCTCTCTTGTCTGTGGCATAGGACCGTCAGCAGCTGATACAACGAGGATAGCGCCGTCCATCTGAGCAGCACCTGTGATCATGTTCTTTACATAGTCAGCATGGCCTGGGCAGTCAACGTGTGCATAGTGACGCTTTTCTGTCTCGTACTCAACGTGAGCTGTGTTAATTGTGATACCACGCTCTCTCTCTTCAGGAGCCTTATCGATGTTAGCGTAATCAACGAAGTCAGCGTCGCCTTCTAAGTTGAGAACCTTTGTAATTGCAGCTGTAAGTGTTGTTTTACCATGGTCAACGTGGCCGATTGTACCAATGTTTACATGGGGTTTATTTCTTTCGAATTTTTCTCTTGCCATTGGAAATTTCTCCTTAAATATGGTAATTCATTGTAATTTACATTACAATAGATTTAATGCTATTGTACCAACAAATCAGCAAAAAATCAAGAGGTTTTTATAAAAAACCTAATATATTCAGCAAAAAGGATTAATTAGTCCTTCTTAGCTCTCTCGCTCATAATCTTTTCAGCAATGTTCTTCGGAACTTCTGCATAAGTATCAGGCTCCATTACATACTGACCACGGCCCTGTGTCTTAGAACGCATATCAGTAGCATAACCAAACATTTCTGAAAGCGGAACATGAGCTGTTACTCTCTGTGCACCGTTCTCTGCTTCCATGCTCTGGATCATACCACGACGAGAGTTAAGGTCGCCGATAACATCACCGAGGTATTCGTCAGGAACGATAACTGTAACCTTCATGATAGGCTCAAGGAGAACAGGATCAGCTTTTCTCATAGCCTCTTTGAATGCCATAGAACCGGCAATCTTAAATGCCATTTCTGATGAGTCAACCTCGTGGTAAGATCCATCATAAAGCTCAACCTTAACGTCAACTACATTGTAACCTGCGAGTACACCGCTGAGCATTGCGCCCTGGATACCCTGGTCAACAGCAGGAATATATTCCTTAGGAATAGCACCGCCGACAATGTTATTAACGAATTCGTAACCCTTGTCCTTGTTAGGGAATACATTAATCTTAACATGACCGTACTGACCCTTACCACCTGACTGACGAGCATACTTCTCATCAACAGAAGCCTCTTTACGGATTGTTTCTTTGTAAGCAACCTGCGGAGCACCGATATTAGCCTCTACCTTAAACTCACGGAGAAGACGGTCAACGATGATCTCAAGGTGAAGCTCACCCATACCTGCGATAATTGTCTGACCTGTTTCTTCATCAGTATAAGCACGGAATGTTGGGTCTTCTTCTGCAAGCTTTGCAAGAGCAATACCCATCTTTTCCTGACCGGCTTTAGTCTTAGGCTCGATAGCTACTCTGATAACAGGCTCCGGGAACTCCATAGACTCAAGAACTACAGGATTCTTTTCGTCGCAGAGTGTGTCACCTGTTGTTGTATTCTTAAGACCAACAGCAGCAGCAATATCACCTGCATAGCAGCAGTCGATATCTTTTCTGTCGTTAGCGTGCATCTGAAGAATTCTGCCCATACGCTCGTTGTTGTCTTTTACAGAGTTGTAAACTGTATCTCCGGCCTTAACAATACCTGAGTAAACTCTGAAGAAGCAGAGCTTACCTACGAATGGGTCAGTTGCAATCTTAAATGCGAGAGCCGCAAATGGCTCTGTATCAGAAGAATGTCTTTCAACTTCTTCGCCTGTTTCAGGGTTTGTACCCTTGATAGCAGGAACGTCGGTTGGAGCAGGCATATAATCGATAATAGCGTCAAGGAGCATCTGAACACCCTTGTTACGGTATGAAGAACCGCAAGTTACAGGAACCATTGTATTGTCGATTGTAGCTTTTCTGATAACTTTCTTAATTTCATCTATAGAAATTTCCTCGCCGCCGAAGTATTTTCTCCATAAGATCCTCGTCAAGCTCAGCAACTGATCGATGAGTTTCTCGTGATACTCGTTAGCAAGATCCTGCATGTTCTCAGGAATTTCTTCCTCACTGTAATCTGTACCGTCTTCATTGTGGTAAATCTCGGCCTTCATAGTAACGAGGTCGATAATACCTGTGAAGTCGCTTTCGGCACCGATTGGGAGCTGAATCGGAACAGCGTTACATTTAAGTCTGTCCTTCATCATCTGTACAACATGGTAGAAGTTAGCACCCATGATGTCCATTTTATTAACGTAAACCATTCTCGGTACGCCGTAGTTGTCAGCCTGACGCCATACGGTTTCAGACTGAGCTCAACGCCGCCCTTAGCACAAAGAACTGTTACAGAACCGTCAAGTACACGGAGTGAACGCTCAACTTCAACGGTGAAGTCAACGTGACCAGGTGTGTCGATGATGTTGATTCTGTGTTTCTTGTACTGATGCTTGCTACCGAACCAAAATGCTGTTGTTGCAGCAGAAGTGATTGTGATACCACGTTCTTTCTCCTGAACCATCCAGTCCATAGTTGAAGCACCATCGTGTGTTTCGCCGATTTTATGGTTTACGCCAGTGTAATACAGGATACGCTCTGTTGTTGTAGTTTTACCGGCATCGATGTGAGCCATGATACCGATGTTTCTTGTCTGTTCAAGTGAAACCTGTCTTGGCATAAAATCCTCCTCTAAAAATTACTCCGGTAATAAAAATTACCATCTGTAATGAGCGAAAGCCTTGTTTGCTTCAGCCATCTTATGAGTGTCTTCACGCTTTTTGAAGGCACCGCCTGTGCTGTTAGTAGCATCAAGAATCTCTCCTGCAAGTCTTTCCTTCATTGTTCTTTCATTTCTGGCTCTTGAGTAAGTTGAAATCCAACGAAGACCGAGTGTCTGTCTTCTCTCAGGACGAACCTCCATAGGAACCTGATATGTGGCACCACCTACACGGCGAGCCTTAACCTCGAGAACTGGCATTACATTTTCCATAGCCTGCTCGAAAACCTCAAGTGGGTTATTACCTGTCTTATCAGCAATGATTTCAAATGCACCGTAAACAATCTTCTGAGCAACGCCCTTTTTACCGTCATACATAATGTTATTGATAAGACGAGTTACAAGTTTTGAATTATAAAGCGGATCCGGTAATACGTCACGCTTCGCAATAGAACCTCTTCTTGGCACTTTGCTTCCCTCCTTCACAATAATTGAGATATCATAGGTACTCGAAAGCGACAAACTCCCGTATGCCAACAAGAAATCCATAAATATATATAGAAATCCTGCCGCATAGCAGAACTTAAAATCAATTTAAGCCGAAGTTATGTCAATTCCTTATTTACCTGCCTTTGGACGCTTTGCGCCATACTTAGAACGAGACTGCATTCTTCCTGCAACGCCCTGTGCGTCGAGTGTACCACGAACGATGTGATAACGAACACCAGGCAAGTCCTTAACACGGCCACCACGGATAAGAACAACGCTGTGCTCCTGAAGGTTGTGACCAACACCTGGAATGTAAGAGCTAACTTCGATACCGTTAGAAAGTCTTACTCTGGCAATCTTTCTGAGAGCTGAGTTAGGCTTTTTAGGTGTAGCAGTCTTTACGGCTGTGCACACACCTCTCTTCTGTGGTGAGCTCTGGTTGATAGCAACACGCTTCTTAGAGTTCCAACCCTTTAAGAGTGCAGGAGCCTTAGCTTTCTTTTCGGAAACCTCTCTGCCCTTTCTTACCAACTGGTTAAATGTAGGCATATTTTTCCTCCTTTCCAAAATATTAAGAAATTGATTAACCGCCCTGTCAAGCAGGGCCGAAATACCGAACAAGGTGCAATTACACATTGCTCTGCAATTTAGTATTATAACTCAACAAATATCGTTTTGTCAAGCGTTTTTATCCCGATTTTACGGCATTTTTACTTGAGTTTTTTAAATTTGTGCCGCAGCAGATACTATTTTACCCCAAAATTTTCTTTATATACCGAAAAAGCCGCCCTCCGTAAAAGCAGAGAGCGGTTTTTGTTAAAATTTTAGTTTGTTAATAAGCAAAAATGTTAAAATCAGTTGTTTTCGACTTTGAAATTGTTTTCCTTTGCAAACTGTTCCGCAACTGAATTTTTCTTTGCAACTACTACGAGATCTTTTGCAGGAGTGTAGTCATAGCTCATACCGTCAGAGCTTAAGAAACCGAATGCATATTCGCCGAGAGTTGTTGTGGATTCAGGAACTGTAATTTTCTTTAAGTTCTCACATTCTACAATAGCCTCGTTCTCAAGTTCTGTTACACCGTCTTCAAGAACGAGCTCTGTAAGGCTTTCGCAATTGAGGAAAGCATATGCCTGAATAGTTTTTACACTGCCCGGAACGGTAACCTTGATTTCAACATCTTTGCCATCGTTGTTTGTAGGATTGTAGATATAAGCGTTGTAAATATCTGTTACCTTTTTGCCTTCAATTTCACTCGGAAGTGTAAATTCAATGTGCTTTGTTGTGTAATCTCCGTCAACGACATCATACATATTTACACCTGTGACAGAAACTTCGTTGCCGTTAAATACCTTGTAAAAGCAACAGGTGCTTTCATCATAAATTTCACCGTCATTGTCTGTAACTTTTGACACATCGGAATCTCCGTCTGATGTTTCCCAATTATAATATGAACTTTCGTTGTTATAATCGCTTACAAATGTACTGATATTATCTTTTAATCCGCTTTCAAAAGACTTATATGCATGGCAAGCAACAGCACTGATAATGATGCCGAGAATGAGAATGATACCGAGAATAACGCAGATTACAATAGCTGCAATCTTACCGCCGCTCATACCTTTTTTAGGCTGATTAGGCATATTGTTGTTAGGAACATTTGTAAACTGCTGACCTGTGTAACCGTTATTTACAGGCATACCGTTTGGCTGATTAGCAGATGAATTATACTGATACGGCTGTGGTGCAGGCTGTGCATTGTTTGCGTCGGCACCAAAACCCGAAGGTGAATTATATGCGTCCGAACCGAAATTGTTTGGCTGTGTGTTGTAATTATCCGCACCGAAGCTGTTTGACTGTGAATTGTTGTCAGCAACATTCTGCTGTGCAGGTTCGGAATTATAATTGTTTGCCGCAAAATTATCCGACTGTGCAGGCTGTGTTTGAGTTTCCTGCTCTTTTACAGGCTCTTCGACAGGAGCGGGTGTGCCACAGCTTGTGCAAAACTTACCTGTGATTTCATTTCCGCAATTAGGACATTTCATTTACTATACCTCTCCTTAAATAAGCAAAATATATTTGCCATACTATTGCATAATTATACCATTTTGTTTATGCAAAAATCAATAGCTTTTATTTACATATAAAAAGCAATATATTGTATATTTTTATAATTTCATAACAAAAAGGTTCTCCGCAGCAGAGAACCTTAAGTTTATTATTTAGCATAATTTCATCAAAGCAATTATCTCAACTTTCGATAAGAGCCTTTAGAATTTAAACGCTCACGATTAATCAAAGCATCAGTTATATTTAATGTACAAATCGTTATCCTTAGCGTATCTGTCGGCAGCCGAGCCTTCTTTAGCGTATATGTAAGTAAGCGGAGAACGGGTATATTCTCTTTTGCCGACAGGCTCTGAAAATGTATCTCCCGCAATATTAAAGCCTACCGCATGCTCGCCTATAACGGTCACCGATTCCGGAATATTAACCCTATCAAGCGAATAGCAATCCACAATAGCGTCAGGCTCAAGAGTTTCAACACCGTCTTCAAAGGTAATTTCACGCACATGTTCCGACAGTTTAAAAGTATCGCTCTGTATTGTCTTTACTGTACCGGGTACTGTAATATAAATATGGAGAGTACCCGAGGAAAGAGGATTGGTCGGATTGATTTTTCCGATAGCAGTTACGGTTTTGCCGTTAATTTCACTCGGAATATTAAAATAAAAATTGTAAGTATCATCTACAACTTCATCCTTAAAATCATTGTAGTAATCCACGGTGTCAATACCTGTGACTGTAACAGTTCCGTCATCGTTTTCAGTGTAAAAGCAATACGAGTTTTCGTCCAAATCCATACTCACGGACGAAACGGCAGCAGAGTCATCCGCACCCGTAAGCTCACCTGTTCCCATATTAAATTTATTGTTTTTGATTACATTCGTTATGACGATATATCCGATAACACAAAAGCTGATAATCAATACACTTACAATAACAAGAACAACTATGAGAGTTGTTTTTGATTTTTTCTTTTCACGGGTATTTACAACATCCGAAAACGGCTGATTTTGATTAGTATAACCGCTCGGCATTGCGCTGTTGCTGTAATTAGGGTTTCCGTAACTATGCTGTGAATTGTAATTTTTTTTGAGCATAGTTGTTTACAGACTGCGTGTTGTAACCGTTTTGTGCGTATTCGTTTACAGGCTGAACACCGGCACTGTTTAAAGCAGTATTTTCAACTGCAGATTTCGACACTTCTTCAGAATTATTTATATTTGCCTGTTCGTCGGATTTTTCCTGAACGGCTTTTTCCTGTTCTAATTCTTCTTGCGGTACGGGTCTGCCGCAAAAGGTACATATATTACCCTCAAATCTTTCTCCGCAATCCGGACATCTGTGCATTTTTCTGTTCCTCCAAATTTTATATCAATTACATTCCATAGAACAGCATAATTATACCATTTTGATACATATAAATTCAAGCATATTTTTGGATATAATAAAGCATAAAATTACAATTTATTTAACTAAAGTGCATAACAAAAGGCTCTCCATTCAGAAGAGCCTTAGCTTTAAAATTATGTTTCAGAAAAACATTTCGTAAAGCGATTATAAGATTTTATCTTAAATTTGCGCAAAGTCATAACTTATTATTCACGCAAGTCTTTTTCGATTTCCTGTGCGGCATCATCAAGGTAGTTGCCCTCAAAGAGTTCTACTCTGCCATCGTCGACACACTTGGCAAGGTCGCTGTCAATAGGAAGCTTTGCAAGTACCTTTGTATTGTAACGCTCGGCAATTTCATCAATATGGCTTTCACCGAAAATATTATGTTTTTTGCCGCAATCGGGACATACAAAATAACTCATATTCTCAACAAGACCGAGAATCGGCACATTCATCATATTTGCCATTTTTACCGCCTTTTCAACAATCATGGAAACAAGCTCCTGCGGAGATGCAACTACAATGATTCCGTCAATCGGCAAACTCTGGAATACGGTAAGCGGAACATCTCCTGTTCCCGGAGGCATATCAACAAACATATAGTCCTCGTTTTCCCAGATAACATCTTTCCAAAACTGCTTTACCGTGCCTGTAATGACAGGTGAACGCCATACAACAGGGTCGGTCGGATTTTCAAGCAAAAGGTTTACTGACATAATATCAATTCCCGTTTCGGTTGTAACAGGAATAATTCCGTATTCGTTGCCCTTTGCTCTTTCGTTAATGCCAAAAGCCTTTGGAATTGACGGGCCTGTAATATCTGCGTCAAGAATAGCCGTTTTTTTACCAAGACGATTGAAAGTTACCGCAAGAGTTGAAGTAACAAGGCTTTTGCCTACTCCGCCCTTGCCCGATACTACGGCAATTACTTTCTTTACACTGCTGTATTGATTAAGGCTTTCACGCAAACTTTCCGAATTTTTTGACTTGCAGTCAGAGCTGCAAGATGAACAATCATGACTACATCCCATATTTTTTACATCTCCATTTTATACAATTTGTGTTGTTTCGTCAGGAACATACTCCGTTACAGGTTCTGTATCCGGGGCAGGTTCGTAAGTTTCGGGTTCGGTATATTCTTCTGTGTAAGGCTCTGTTTCCGGCTCGGTGTACTCCTCTGTGTAAGGCTGTTCTGTGGTTTCCTCCACATTCTCCGTGTAATCGGGAACATACTCCGGTTCGGTTTCAGGCTCGTAATACTCGGTTGTCGGCTCTTGAGTTGTGGCAACAGTCGCTTTCGTGGTAGGTGCAGTTGTCACCGTCGGTTTTTTATTGTCAGACGAACATTTTGAAAGCACAAAAGCAAGCACACATACTACTATAACCGCAACGGCTACCACTACGCATACCATAGCCGCCTTACTGTTTTTCTGCTTTTGTTTTTTCGCTTTTTTCTGCTTTTTCGGCTTTCCCGAATAATCGTCCGTATCTGCATTATTCTCATAATAGTCGTCATTATTCGGTTGTCTGCGCTTAAATTCGTGTCTGTCCTCACCCGTTTGAGCGTCAAAACCGTCACCGTAATCTCTGTTGCTTTTTTTTGGATTATCCGACGGTATATGATTTTTGCTTGCTATCGATTGACAGTCAAAATCATCGCCGTAATTATCGCTGTGAACATCAAAATTCTCTGCGCTGTCTATGGCAGGCTCATTATTCGGTACATCGTTTGAATTTTTTACAACTTCTTTATCTTCAACAGCTTCGGTATTATCAACATCAAAATTTTCAATATCCGCAAATCTGTCCTCTTCGTCTTTTTTTGCGTGACGGGCAATATATACTTTTTCTTCTTCCTCTTCAATTTTTTCTGTTCCGTCAAACTTATCCTTTTCGTCCATAAATTCACCCTCTTTAATTTGGTTCTAAATGTTGGGGTAACAATAATAAATTATTGTTTGGCTCACGGTTTAGTGTAATAATTTAAAAATTTAGGTCAAGCCTTTTCAAAGGTTGACCAAACTTTTATAATTACTTGGCTGATGTATTCCGCTAAACTATAAATTACCCAAACTTATGATAAAAAGCCTTTAATTCTTAAATAACCGTATAAGGCACCGCTTAAATAATAAAACAGCGGCTCGATTTTGTCAAGTCGCTGTCAAATTAATAAGTAAAACAAATTATTCTTCTGTGTTTTCTTCGCTTGTTTCGGTTTCTTCGGCATTTTCGGAAGTTTCCTCTGACTCTTCTTCATTTTCAACATCCTGAATGTCAGCTTCTATACCGCCCTCAACGAATTTTTTCTCGCTTTCGTTCTCTTCCTCGACAATTTCAAAACCGCTTAAGAATGTGTACGGAATACCGTAACCGAATACAACGGCTGCAAGTGTTGTTACAATGCTGATTGAACTGTCATTTATAACAAATGCGCTGTGGAGCGGCATACCACTTGCTATGCTTGCAATCATTATGTAAAGCGCAGGCAATACCATAATTATTAATGTAATCGGTGAAAAACGCTTTACAGGCTTTCCGTCGCCGACTCTTGTTGCGTAGAACAAAAGCAGACCGAACACTGTGTAAACAAACAACTGAATTACATTTGAAAGCACCTGATTCTGTCCAAGTGCAAAATTAGAGAAAAAGTGTGCGCATACTACAAACGCAAGAATAAGGAATGCAGAGAAAAACAGATTTACTGTATTCTTTTTATTTGGTTTTTCATAATCGTGCCTCCGAGCATCAAAATTATTTAGATTTTATCACACTATTGTGACAGTTTTATGACAAATGTTCAGTAAATATCGCACTATACAGCACATTTATTACCTTATTTTTTTGCTTTTGCGGCAAGGCACACCCAACCTTTTTCAAGGTGTTCTTCTATAATGTCAAAATCCTTGCCGATTGATTCCTTTACCTCTTCGGCACGGGTATCAATAATACCGCTCATAATATAAACCGCATCGTCTTTCATAAAGTCTTTTACACCTTTTGAAAGGAACATAATTGCGTCTGCTACAATATTTGCAAGTACAATGTCATACTTACCTGTTACTTTATCTGTAAAGCTGCCGCAGATTGCAGTAAAGCGGTCAGCCACATTGTTAATTTCGGCATTTTCTTTTGCGGTTCTTACCGCAACATCGTCAATGTCAACTCCGACGGCACTTTCTGCACCCATAAGCAAAGACGCAATACCGAGCACACCGCTGCCACAACCCACATCAAGCACTTTGTCGCCTTTTTTCATATACTTTTCGCACATTTCAAGGCAAAGTCTTGTGGTTTCGTGACTGCCTGTGCCAAACGCAAGACCCGGGTCAATATTCAAAACTATTCTGCCCTGCGGATCGTAATCATCTCTCCAACTCGGGCAAATAAGGAGCTTTTCTCCAACGGCAATCGGATTAAAATACTTTTTCCAATTGTTTCTCCAATCCTCTTCGGCACAGTCGAGCAATTCAATTTTATGCTCAATGCCCTCTGCATTATACCTTTCGGACAAAAAGGCTACAGCCTCGTTCGGAGAAACATCAGGCTCAAGGTAAATATGAACATAGGCAACGCTCCTGTCTTTCTTGAGCAAATCCTCATCTATAAGGTCAATGTGTGCAATCTCCTGCACTTCCTGCTCAAGAGCAGTGTAGTCCTCAATATAAATTCCGTAAGGCACTACAACATTCGCAATGTCGCCTGCCCTGTCTATATCCTTTGCGTTTACCGCAATTTTTATTTCTGTCCAAGACTCCATTTGTTAAGCCCCTTTATATACTATTATCAGAATTATTCGTTGAACATTCTCTTTATTTTCTCAAAAAAGCTGTTGCGCTGTGCGTAGTTCTTTTCGTTTGTAACATTCTCAAATTCTTTTATAAGATTTTTCTGCTTAGCGTTAAGATTCTTCGGAACTTCAATGGTTACACGCACATACTGGTCGCCTTTTCCTCTGCCGTTAAGACGCTGAATGCCTTTGCCCTTAAGCTTAAATACATCGCCCGGCTGTGTACCTCGTGAACCTGATACGAAACCTTGCCGTCGAGAGTAGGAACAACCACCTCTGCGCCGAGAGCAGCCTGTGCAAATGTGAGAGGAAGATTGCACCATACATCATCGCCTCTGCGTTCAAATACAGGATGCGGCTGAACATTTACATATACATGAAGGTCACCCGACGGGCCGCCGTTGTAACCTGCGTTGCCTCTGCCGCCGACATTAAGAATCTGCTGGTCTTTAATGCCTGCCGGAACTGTAATATCAACAGTTTTAGTCCTGCGCTTTCTGCCCGAACCGCCGCACTTAGGGCAAGGACTGTCAATAATCTTGCCTTTACCGTGACAAGCGTCACAGGCACGCTGTGTCTGAACAACTCCGAAAGGTGAACGCTGGCTGATTGTAACTCTGCCCGAGCCTCCGCACACAGAGCAGGTCTTAGGCTGAGTACCGGGTTTTGCGCCCGTACCGTACATTCGTCACAAGAAGAAACGCAATCGTAGCTTACGGTCTTTTTACAGCCCTTTGCAGCCTCTTCAAATGAAATATAAATGCTTGCCTCAACATCGCTGCCTCGGCTCGGAGCATTAGGATTATTGGAGCGTCTGCCTCCGAATCCGCCGAAAAAGCTTGAAAAAATATCATCTATATCAATGCCCTGACCGTATGCACCGTAACCGCCTGCGCCGCCCGCACCGAAGTTAGGGTCTACGCCTGCGTGACCGTACTGGTCATAGCGGGCTTTTTTATCTTTATCTGAAAGTACCTCGTAAGCCTCGTTGACTTCTTTGAATTTTTCTTCACATTCCTTATCTCCCGGATGGAGGTCAGGGTGGTACTTTTTAGCGCTCTGACGGTAAGCCTTTTTAATTTCATCTTCGCTTGCTCCCTTAGAAACGCCAAGCACCTCGTAATAATCTCTTTTATCTGCCATCATTCTCACCTTTTAATAACTTGTTATCAGCTGTATAAAGGTTATCTATATACGCTGTCAAAAATCCATACAGTGCTAAAGGAGCCGTTGCAAAAAACAGCCCCTTTAACAAATTTTAACAGGAAAAACAAATGAAGTCAATCATTGTGTAAATCTATTTATAGGTGCCGTTTTTAATCAGTTGCCGTCAACATCCTTAAAATCGGCATCATATACGTTAGGGTCACCGTTTGAGCCGCCCTGTGTGCCCTGCTGTGGGTCACCCTGCGGAGCCGCACCCTGTGCACCCTGCGGATTTGCCTGCTGATAAAGTTTTGCGGAAACTTCGTAAACAGCTTTCTGTAAATCCTCCTTAGCAGTGTCAATCATAGACTTGTCGTTCTTAGCGATAGCGTCCTTAACTGCAGCACACTTTGTATTGATTGTATTCTTTTCGTCCTCTGAAATCTTGTCGCCGCTCTCGTTTACGAGCTTTTCAGCCTGATATACAAGGTTCTCTGCTTCGTTCTTAGCGTCAACCTCTTCACGGTGCTTCTTATCTTCTGCGGCGTACTGCTCTGCTTCCTTAACAGCCTTGTCGATATCTTCCTTGCTCATTGAGGTTGAGTTCTGAATCTGAATCTTCTGCTCCTTGCCTGTACCGAGGTCTTTTGCAGATACATTAACAATACCGTTTGCATCAATATCAAATGTTACTTCAATCTGTGGAATACCACGCATAGCTGGAGCAATGCCTGTGAGAGCAAACAAACCGAGCTGCTTGTTATCTCTTGCAAATTCACGCTCACCCTGTAAAACATTGATTTCAACCTGTGTCTGGTTATCAGCGGCAGTTGAGAAAATCTGGCTCTTCTTTGTAGGAATTGTTGTGTTTCTCTCAATAATCTTTGTCATTACGCCGCCCATTGTTTCAACACCGAGTGAAAGAGGTGTAACATCGAGGAGAAGAAGTCCCTCTACCTCGCCGCCGAGAACGCCGCCCTGAATAGCAGCACCTACAGCTACGCACTCATCAGGGTTAATGCCCTTGAACGGCTCTTTGCCGATAAGTTTTTTAACAGCTTCCTGTACAGCAGGAATTCTTGAAGAACCGCCGACCATAAGAACCTTGTCAATCTGACTGATCTGTAAACCTGAATCAGAGAGAGCCGAACGAACCGGACCCATTGTAGCCTCTACAAGGTCTGCTGTAAGTTCGTCAAACTTAGCTCTTGTAAGTGTTAAGTCAAGGTGCTTAGGACCTGTCTGGTCTGCTGTAATGAACGGGAGGTTGATTGAAGATGTTGTAACGCCCGAAAGCTCTATCTTAGCTTTCTCTGCAGCCTCTTTGAAACGCTGCATAGCAACCTTATCTGATGAAAGGTCAATACCTGTTTCGTTTTTGAATGATGTTACCATCCAGTCGATAATTCTCTTATCGAAGTCATCACCACCGAGGCGGTTGTTACCTGCTGTTGCAAGAACTTCCTGAACACCGTCGCCCATCTCAATGATAGATACATCGAATGTACCGCCGCCGAGGTCATATACCATAACCTTCTGGTCTTTTTCTTTATCTATACCGTATGAAAGAGCAGCTGCTGTAGGCTCGTTGATAATTCTCTTTACATCAAGACCTGCAATCTTACCTGCATCCTTAGTAGCCTGACGCTGTGCGTCTGTAAAGTAAGCAGGAACTGTAATAACTGCCTGTGTTACCTTTTCGCCGAGGTATGCTTCAGCGTCTGCCTTTAACTTTGAAAGAATCATAGCTGAAATTTCCTGCGGTGTGTACTGCTTGCCGTCAATTGATACTTTATATGATGTACCCATTTCTCTCTTAATAGAAGAAACTGTCTTGTCAGGGTTTGTGATAGCCTGGCGCTTTGCAACCTGACCTACCATACGCTCACCGTCTTTTGAGAAAGCAACAACGGAAGGAGTTGTTCTTGCGCCCTCGGCGTTAGGAATAACTACAGGCTCGCCGCCTTCGATAACTGCTACACATGAGTTTGTTGTACCTAAATCTATACCTATTGTCTTTGCCATAATGAATTCCTCCTGAATATATTTGTTTTACTTTTATACTGATTTATTTATATAAAGGTCTTAGTCGCAATTTGCAACCTGAACCATTGCATGACGAATAATTTTATCACCGATTTTGTAACCTGTCTGGAACACCTGTGAAATACAGTTCTTTTCAAAATTCTCATCGTCAATCTTTGAGATTGCGTTGTGAATTTCCGGATTAAACTCCTCACCCTGCGCACCGAAAGGCTCAACCTTGAGCTTTTCAAGCGACTTTGCAAGCTGATTTGAAATAAGCTCAATGCCCTTTAAAATTTCGGGGTCACAATCTTTTAAATTTGTAATAGCCATCTGAATACTGTCTGCTACAGGCAAAAGCTCTGTAACCGCCTTTGCTGTTGCGTCATCATAAATAGAAAGCTTTTCGTTTGCTGTACGCTTGCGGTAGTTGTCATACTCGGCACAAAGGCGAAGATATTTGTCTT
>ENA-OQCN01000058-OQCN01000058.1-human-gut-metagenome-genome-assembly--contig:-NODE-58-length-45505-cov-5.310459_pt1 | contig 45505 bp, 46 predicted proteins | sample MGYA00242497_ERZ504576 | MGnify/ENA primary metagenome ERZ504576 (study PRJEB26092, sample SAMD00036296) | human gut metagenome | host: Homo sapiens | study: EMG produced TPA metagenomics assembly of...
GAACAACCGAAAAATGATAAAAATGTATAAAAAAAGAACTTCGACAGGAGAACTAATAGTGTAAACTGATAAAATGGTTGAAATTGCACATTATATGAACAATTCTGCAAACTATAGAGGAAATACAGATGCTATAATTCATTCATAAGCAAACGGGAAATGCTTAATAAAGGAGGAAAAGTAAATGAAGAAAAAATTACTCGCAGTATTAATGACAGGTATCATGGCAATGTCTTTTGCTGCAACCACTACAGCAGTATATGCAAAAGGTGATGACGATAATACTCTGACTGTATGGGCATGGGATCAGAACTTCAACATCAAGGCTATGAATATTGCAGGTGAGCAGTATGCAAAGGATCACGAAGGATTCAAGGTTGATGTAGTTGAAACATCTTCTGATGACTGCCAGACCAAACTTACAACAGCAGCAAACGCCGGAGATTACAGCACACTTCCGGACATCGTTCTGATGCAGGACAACAGCTATCAGAAATATCTGAAGAGTTATCCGGATGCTTTCACAGATCTGAAGGATATGGATATCAACTGGGATGATTTCGGAAAACTGAAACAGTCCTACTCCATGGTAGATGACACACATTACGGAGTTCCGCTTGATAACGGTGCAGCAATTGCCTGCTATCGTACAGATATTCTGGAAGAAGCAGGATATACCATTGATGACCTTACAGATATCACATGGAGCAAATTCATGGAGATCGGAAAAGATGTTCATGAAAAAACAGGTAAATATCTCCTTACAAGTGAAGCAACAGGCGGCGATACTCTGATGATGATGATCCAGTCCTGTGGAGCAAACTTCGTAAATGATGACGGAGAGGCTTATATCGTTGGCAACGATGTAGCAGAGAAATGCGTAGATCTTTATGTGGATCTTGTAAAGAACAATGTTGTTAAATTAGTAAATAACTGGGATGAGTACATCTCCACAATTACAGGCGGAGAGGCTGCCGGTATCGTTAACGGTAACTGGATCACAGCTACACTGATGGGAACAGAGGATCAGAAGGGTCTGTGGCAGATCACAACAATGCCGAAAGTTGACGGCGTTGATACAGCTACAAACTATGCAAACAATGGCGGATCTTCCTGGTACATTACATCCAACTGCAAGAATGTAGAGCTTGCTGAGGACTTCCTTGCAAGCACATTTGGTTCCAGCACAGACTTCTATGATGCAATCCTTCCGGAAACAGGTGCAATTTCCTGCTACCTGCCGGCTGGTGAGTCTGAGGTTTACAATGAGCCAAGCGAGTTCTTCAATAACCAGCCGATCTTCTCAACAATTGTAGAGTACTCTTCACACATTCCGGAATTTACAAAAACTCCGTACCACTATGAGGCAAGAGAGTGCATCAACACAGCTGTTGTTAATATTGTAAACGGCGCAGATAAAGAATCTGCACTTCAGGAAGCACAGGATACACTGGCATTCAAGATGACAGAGTAAAGCTGAAATATTAATGAAATACAGGGCAGGGGACTGCATGCAGTCCCTTGTCTTATGTAAAGGTTTAGATGTTTGAAAGGAGGAGTTCCTGTGAATTCCAAAAAAAGTGGCATGTCTCTGGTAGCGAAACAAAGAGCGGCCGGCTGGATCTTTCTGGCACCGGCAACCATTATGATCGCTGTCATGAGTTTTTATCCGATGATCCGCGCATTTATCATTTCTTTACAGACAGGTTCCGGAGCAAACATGAGGTTTGCGGATCCGATCTTCAGTAACTATAAACGTATTATGATGGATAAGGTATTCCAGCAGTCCATTGTCAATACATTTCTGTATCTTATTATCCAGGTGCCGATCATGCTGATCCTTGCGATCCTGCTCGCACAGCTTCTGAATAACAAAGATCTGAAATTCAAAGGATTTTTCCGTACATGCGTATTCCTTCCATGTGCGACATCTCTTGTATCTTATTCCCTGATCTTCCGTTCCATGTTTGCAACAGATGGCCTGATCAACAGTATCCTGATCAAACTTGGAATTTTAACAACCGGTTATAACTTCCTTGGAAACTCCACAAGTGCAAAGATTGTTATTATCATCGCGCTGATCTGGAGATGGACTGGATATAACATGGTATTTTATCTTGCAGGACTTCAGAATATCGAATATTCCGTATATGAGGCAGCAAAGATCGATGGAGCCAATGGCTGGAAGACTTTCTGGAAAATTACAGTACCGCTTCTGAAACCGACGATCATCATGACATTCATCATGTCTATTAATGGTACACTGCAGTTGTTCGATGAGTCTGTCAACCTGACAAAAGGTGGCCCGGCTAACTCAACCATCACAATGTCTCACTATGTTTACAATACATGTTTTATTAATGTGCCAAACTTCGGATATGCTGCAGCAATGTCATTTATCATATTTATCATGGTAGCTATCCTGGCCTTTATCAACTTGAAAGTAGGTGATACACGTGACTGAGAAAAAGAACAAATCCGCGATCCAGAGAAGATTGATCCCTACATATATTTTCCTGATCATCGTATCATTTATCTCTGTATTTCCGTTGTACTGGATGATCTCCGCAGCAACCAATACATCCACAGATGTATCCAGAGGCCGGATTCTTCCGGGTACATATTTCATGCAGAACTTTAAGAACCTGACAGCACAGCAGCCGCTGTGGAGAGCACTTGGAAACTCTCTGTTTTATGCGGTTCTGACTACTGTTATCTGTCTTCTGATCTGCTCTATCGCAGGTTATGGATTTGAGGTATATCATGACAGATGGAAAGACAGACTGTTCTCCATCCTGCTTCTTGCATGATGGTTCCTCAGGTTGCCACAATGGTTCCGTTATTTAAGATGTTCTCCAAAGCAGGCCTCTTAAATACAGCGGTAGGTTTTATCCTTCCGATCATTTCCACACCATTTATGATCATGATGTTCCGTCAGAATGCAAGAGCATTCCCGATTGATATCATTGAAGCAGCTCGTATTGACGGATTAAGTGAGGTAAGGATCTTTTTCCAGATGTTTATTCCGACTATGAAATCTACATATGCGGCAGCAGCAGTTATCACATTCATGAATGCATGGAACTCGTATCTGTGGCCGAAGGTAATCATGACAGACAACAAAGCAATGACAATGCCGATGCTGATCGCCAACCTGATTACAGGCTATGTAACGGATTATGGTATGCTGATGTGCGGTGTATTATTCTGTTCCATCCCGACTATGATCGTGTTCTTCGTATTACAGAAACAGTTTGCAGAAGGTATCACAGGAGCTGTTAAATAAGAGTTGCTGGTCATGGAGTGAGCAGTAGCAAATAAGAATCAAATTCAAAAGGATGCTGTCGAAATCTGTAGGTGTATTGTATAATATGCTTCAAGTGGATCACGCAGCATCCTTTTTATAAAGTGTCATAATAAAAATATAAGGAGAAAGAAAAAATGGCAAAGCAGATCAGATATGACCATTTTCTGCATGGCGGTGATTACAACCCGGAGCAGTGGCTTGACAGACCGGACATTCTGAAAAAAGACATTGAATATTTTAAGAAGGCACATATCAATACCGTTTCCATGGGAATGTTTTCCTGGGCTGTACTGGAACCGGAAGAAGACAGATATAATTTTGACTGGCTGGAAGATGTGATCAATAATCTTTATAAAGAAGGCATTTACACGATTCTTTCCACACCATCCGGAGCAAGGCCTAAATGGATGGCAGATAAATATGAAGAAGTTCTCCGTGTGGATCCGGACAGGACAAGAAGATTTTTTGGCGGAAGGCATAACCACTGTTACACGTCTCCGGTATACAGGGAAAAGATTTACAGTATAAATAAGAAACTTTCCGAACACTTTGGCAAACATCCGGCAGTAATTCTCTGGCATATTTCCAATGAATACGGCGGCGAATGCCACTGTCCTTTGTGCCAGGAAAATTCAGGGAATGGCTGAAAGAGAAATACGGAACTATTGAGAATTTAAATTCAAGCTGGTGTACAACATTCTGGAGCCATACTTATAACAGCTTTGACCAGATCGAAAGCCCTTCCCCAAAAGGGGAAAATGCCTCCATGCTCTGAGCCTTGACTGGAAGCGTTTTGTCACAGACCGGACAGTAGATTTTATGAGACATGAGATTTCTGCGATTCGTGCAGGTGGATCAGAGCTTCCTGCAACAGCGAACCTGATGTACGATTATGATGGACTGGATTATAAGAAATTTAAAGATGTCATGGATATCGTATCCTGGGATAATTATCCAAGCTGGCATAAAAAAGACGAGTATACGACAGCTGTTGACGGAGCCATGCAGCACGACCTTATGCGAAGTATCAGGAAAGCACCGTTCCTTTTGATGGAATCCTGTCCTTCTGCAACCAACTGGAAGCCCATCAACAAACTGAAGAAGCCGGGAATGCATCTGGCGGCGTCCCTCCAGGCAGTTGCCCATGGTTCAGACAGTGTACTGTATTTTCAGCTTCGACAAAGTCAGGGTGCATCTGAGAAATTCCATGGTGCTGTGATTGATCATTACGGTGGCGACGATACCAGAGTTTTCCGCGAGGTTACAGAGGTTGGAGAGGCACTGGAACAGATCCGGGAGATTGTTGGAAGCGAAATAAAATGTCAGGCAGCAGTTCTCTATGACAGAGAAAATGACTGGGCACTGAAAGATGCCCAGGGACCGCGGAACGAGGATATGCACTATCAGGAATGTGTGCAGAAACAGTACCGTGCACTTCGAAGAAAGGGCTGCAATACGGATATTATTACGATGGAACATGATCTTTCAGATTATAAATTGTTGACAGTGCCAATGGCCTATATGTTCTATCATGGTTATGCAGAAAAACTTTGCACCTTTGCAGAAAATGGCGGTACACTTGTAATTTCCTACTGGTCAGGTCTTGTAGATGAGACGGATAAATGTTATCTTGAAGGTACACCTAACGGACTGATGGAAGCTGCCGGTATCCGTACAGAAGAGATCGATGCGCTATATGACTGGGAAGAAAATCACGGAATCCCGGAAACAGGAAATCATCTTGGAATCACAAAGAGTTATACCTGTAAAAATCTCTGTGAGCTTGCGAAAGTTTCGGATGCAGAAGTGATGATGCGCTATAGCGAGGATTTTTATCAGGGATATCCGGTTCTGACACATAAAAAATATGGAAAAGGCCATGTTTATTATGTTGCAGCAGATATGGAAGCTGCTTTTTATGAAGATTTCCTTGGCCGCGCTGCAGACGAGGCAGGAGTGGATACACCACTTGATTTTGTGCCGGAAGGTGTTTCCGTGACAACCAGGGAGACTGAAGATACAGAGTATCTTTTTATCCAGAATTTTGCCGGAAAAATGCAGACAGTATCTGTGCCGGAAGAATATGAAGTTTTATATGGAACAGACAGTGAGAATATGAGTCCGCTGCAGACCAGAGTTCTCAAACGCAAAAAATAAAAATATCAGAAAGCATATCGGCCGGAGACTGATGTGCTTTTTGGTACTGTAGGGGGGCAAAAAGAGAAGGTAATATGAACGAAACATTAAAAGAACAGATAAAAAAGATTGCAGACGGTTTTGATTTTACAGGGGAGCTTGTTTCATGCAGACCCTGCGGAAGCGGGCATATCAATGGAACCTATCTTCTGAAATACAGAATTGGAAATATGGGTTCCATTAAGGTGATATTACAGAAGATCAACGGTGATATATTTAAAAATCCCGAAGAACTGATGGACAATATTGCAGGGGTGACAGAGCATCTGAGATGTAAGATCATTGAGAATGGAGGGGATCCGGAACGTGAAGTCCTGAATCTGATCCCTGCAAAAGATGGAAAAAAATATCTGATTGATGAGAACGGATCGTACTGGAGATCCTATATTTTCATTACAGATGCAGTAAGCTATGATCTTGTAGAGAAACCGGAAGATTTTTACGAAAGTGCGGTTGCATTTGGGAGATTCCAGGAAATGCTGGCAGACTATCCTGCTGAAACACTTCATGAGACGATCCGGGATTTCCACGATACAAAGAAACGTCTCCAGGCATTAAAAAATGCTGTGAAAGAAGATGTCTGCCACAGGGCATCCGGCGTGCAGGAAGAAATCAATTTCGCGTTGGAACATGAAGAGATAGCCGATGTGTTCGGAGATCTTTTGCGGAAAGGAGAACTTCCCTTAAGAGTCACCCACAATGATACGAAACTGAATAATGTTATGATCGATCTTGCAACGGGAAAAGGCATCTGCGTGGTGGATCTGGATACTGTGATGCCCGGGCTTGCCATGAATGATTTCGGTGATGCCATCCGTTTTGGAGCCAGCACGGCACTTGAGGATGAAAAAGACTTAAGCAAAGTTTCCTGTAATATGGAATTGTATGAAGCCTATGTGAAAGGATTTCTGGAAAGCTGCGGAGATAAGCTTACCAGGAAAGAAATCGAGTTTCTTCCAATGGGAGCCAAGGTGATGACTTATGAATGTGGTATCCGTTTTCTTACTGATTATCTGGAAGGAGACCATTATTACAAGATCGACCGGGAAGAGCATAATCTGGACAGATGCCGGACTCAGTTTAAGCTGGTAAAGGATATGGAACAGAAATGGGATATCATGCAGGAAATTGTGCACAGATATCAGAAATAGATGATTTTCCTGAAAAAATATAATGGAGGTAGAACAAAAATGAAAGAGACAAAAGGAAGGGTAACGATCCCTACAGACCTTGATGTGATCCCTGAAACTCTGGAAATGCTGGATGAATGGGGAGCAGATGCTATCCGCGACTGTGACGGAACGGAATTTCCGGCAGAGCTGAAAGAGACGGGAGCCAAGATCTATGCCACATACTACACAACCAGAAAAGATAATGCCTGGGCAAAGGCACATCCGGAAGAAATCCAGCAGATGTATATCATGACAGCTTTTCACACAGCAGTTTCCGATACGCTGGAAATCCATCTGATGGATCATCTGTATCCGGATATGCTGGCTGTAAATACCAGAGATGATATTAAACGCTGGTGGGAGGTTATCGATCGTACCACAGGGGAAAACGTGAGCACAGAAGACTGGACTTATGATGAAAAATCAGGAAATATTGTGATCAGACCAGCCAAAGAATTTCATGAGTATACGGTAAGTTTTCTGGCGTATATTATGTGGGACCCTGTACATATGTACAATGCAGTAGTCAATGACTGGAAGGATGTGGAGCCGCAGATCACCTTTGATGTGCGTCAGCCTGCAACACGTGCACATTCCCTGGAACGACTGAGAAGATTTCTGGATTCCCATGATTATGTGAAGGTGGTGCGTTTTACAACATTTTTCCATCAGTTACCCTGATCTTCGATGAGCTTGCCAGAGAAAAATATGTAGACTGGTTCGGTTATTCCGCGTCAGTGAGTCCATATATTCTGGAGCAGTTTGAAAAAGAAGTGGGATACAGATTCCGTCCGGAATTCATTATTGATCAGGGATATATGAACAATACATACCGTATTCCGTCAAAGGAATTTAAAGATTTCCAGGCATTCCAGAGAAGAGAAGTTGCCAAGCTTGCAAAAGAAATGGTAGATATTGTCCATGAATATGGAAAGGAAGCCATGATGTTTATGGGAGATCACTGGATCGGCATGGAGCCTTTTATGGACGAGTTTGCTTCCATCGGACTGGATGCAGTTGTGGGAAGTGTTGGAAATGGCGCAACATTGCGGCTGTTCAGCGATATTAAAAATGTGAAATATACAGAAGGAAGATTTCTGCCATACTTTTTCCCGGATACTTTCCATGAAGGTGGCGATCCTGTAAAAGAAGCGAAAGTAAACTGGGTGACAGCAAGAAGAGCGATTCTCCGAAGCCCGATCCAGAGAATCGGTTACGGCGGTTATCTGAAGCTGGCTCTGGAGTTCCCGGATTTTGTACAGTATATTAAAGAAGTCTGCCAGGAATTCCGTGTGCTTTATGACAATATCCGGGGAACAACACCTTACTGCGTGAAACGTGTGGCAGTCCTGAACTGCTGGGGAAAAATGCGCTCCTGGGGTAACCATATGGTACATCATGCAATCTATTACAAGCAGAATTATTCGTATTTCGGAATTATCGAGGCCTTAAGCGGTGCACCATTTGATGTTTCTTTTATCAGTTTTGACGATATCCGTGAGAACAAAGATATTTTAAAAGATTTCGATGTGATCATCAATGTGGGAGACGCGGACACTGCACAGTCCGGCGGAGCGAACTGGGCTGATCCTGAGATCCTTACAGCTGTGAGAAAATTTGTTTATAATGGCGGCGGTTTCATTGGTGTAGGGGAACCGGCTGCTCATCAGTGGCAGGGAAAATTCTTCCAGCTGGATGATATTTTAGGTGTGGAGGAAGAACGAGGATTTAATCTCAACACAGATAAGTATAACTGGGAAGAGCATAAGAACCATTTTATCCTGGAAGATACAGACGGAACTGTAGATTTTGGCGAAGGAAAAAAGAATATTTTTGCACTGCCTGAGACAGAAATCCTGATCCAGAAAGATCAGGAGGTGCAGATGGCAGTAAAAACATTTGGAAAAGGACGCGGCGTTTATATCAGCGGACTTCCTTACAGCTTCTGCAACAGCCGTGTCCTTTACAGGGCGGTGCTCTGGTCTGCGGCGGCAGAGGAGGAACTTCACTGCTGGTTTTCTTCCAATTACAATGTGGAAGTGCACGCTTATGTAGAAAATGGTAAATACTGTGTGGTAAACAACACTTATGAGCCACAGGATACTGTTGTTTACACAGGCGATGGAAGCAGCTTTGACCTTCATCTGGAGGCCAATGAGATCCGTTGGTATCAGATTTAAAAAAACAGCTCAGATAAATCAGGAAGAGCTGTTGACAGTGCCTGTAAGTAAGGGTATAATAGTACGGATCTAAGAAAAGAATATATGGGCAAAGCAGTTGAAAAGCTGTGACGCAAAGCTATAGGGCCTTTAAAATGGCAGCCAGTTGCAGGGATTAGAAACAGGGAACGGTATAGTTGCATGTCTATATCCTGACCCTGTTTTTTTTAGTGTGTAAAAATACGTGAGAGTATATGCCCGTGCGTCATGGATCAAACTCGGGAAAACTGCTGCAGTTGGGAATACGGAGTGAATGATTGATGAATACGGAGTTGTTTAAAGGAGAAAAATTATATTCGTCTGGTGATTTTAAGCTTTGCAGGGAGTCATATGCTGCCATAAGTATTGCCCTTGAAGATAATCAGGCGGTAGGCATTATAGCCGGTTATTATGACGAGGATCTTACCATAGCATATGTGAGTGAATTTTTTCTGCATAATCTGGGATACGGTTATGAAGAATTTATGGAAGTGGTTTCGGGATCACTGAAAAATGTATTCTGTGGTGAGAATGATGGTTTTATCCGGAATGAGTGTTTGGTGAAAATCCATGGTTCAGAGGATGTGAAGATGCTGAATAAAGAAGGAGCACCTGTGAAAATACGTGCCTATAAAACAGATTCCTTTGACAATGAGGGAACACCGCTCTGGATTTTGTCTGCTCATATTGATGAGATGCAGGAAAACATGCAGCTGGTCAACCAGGTCATAATCTCAGGCTTCTGGTCTGTGAAATGTGATCAGCATGGAAAACCCACAGATGTTTTTTTCAGTCATGAATTCCGAAAAATGCTGGGATACCACAATATACTGGATTTTCCCGACAGCCTGGAAACCTGGCAAGCAGGAGTACATCCTGGTGATATTGAAATGGTTGACAAGGCTTTTTATGATGCTTTTCGGGATTGTACAGACGAGACAAAATATGATGTGGAATATCGGATGCGTCTGGCAGACGGCAGTTATCAGTGGTTCAGGGACAAGGGCGAAGTCAGCCGCTGTGCGGATGGCACCGCTTTTTATATGGCGGGAATTTTTGTAAACATTGATAAAGAGAAAAAAGCAGCGCAGTACACCCGGAGAGCAGATGCTTTTCACCGCGCATACACGAAAGCCAACCTCTGTGAATATTATGTGGATCTTAAAGAAAACAGTTTTGATTCCATGAAAGTGGAGGAAGGGCTGGCAGGATTGTTCGGGAAAAACATCACATGGGATGAGATGATCGGTCGTTTCACGGATACTTATGTGGTTTGGGAAGACCGTGAAATGATGAAACAATTCTATGATCGGGCTTATATTGCCAGGAAGCTGGAAGAGGGAAGCGAAGAGATCAATCTGGAGTGCAGGATCCTGATGAACGGAAATATGCGCTGGATACGAAATGTGATCATCCGGGACTCTGCCGGGGATACGCCTCGTTATGCGCTGATTTTTGTAAGTGATGTCACAGAAGCAAAAAGAAAAGAAGAAAATTTTAAGGAAATAACCAACCAGAACAGGATCATGAATCAGCTGATCAAAGGTATGGTAAAGTTTGTTGACTGTTATGCAGCATGTGATCTGGAACGGGATATTTATCATTTTTACAGTCAGAATATGAATGACTCTGCATGTAAACCGGAGGGAAAATACTGCGAATTTGTAGAGTTTATGGCATCCAGATTTAAGACCGTTTCCGGTAATCTTACTCTGAAGCAGGCTTTTTCAGTGGAAAATATCCGGAAAATGCTGAAAGGGCCGGATGATATTTACCGTTTTGAATATTGTACCAGGGATGAGAAACAGTTTAAATCTATTGCAATCTCGCCACTTGCATGGAAAGAGGGAAAGGCAGTGACGGTGCTTTTTATATCCCATGATACCACGAACTTTCTGAAGGATTCTGCAGATATTTCTGCAAACTGGAAGGGCACATATCAGAGTTAAGGCAGCATTGACAGGAAAAAGAAAACATAATATAATAAATTCATTCCAAAAGAGGGAAAACGAAGCTGTTACAATAGAAAAAATCTATTATAACAGCTTTTTTGTTACTGTTGACAAACAATTTTGCTTACAAAGAGGAGGCCTTTATGAACAAAAAAATCAAGACAGTGTTTTCGTATCTGATGATCATCATAGGGGCGATATTGGCCAGCTTTTCGGTTGCCTGTATCCTGCTTCCCAATGATGCCATTGATTACGGAACTGCCGGAATCGCCATTATCATAAGCAAGCTGACTGGGTATAATCTGTCGCTTTGTGTACTGCTTGTTTTTCTTCCGTTTCTTGTTGCCGGGATCATTCTGATCGGCAAATACTTCTTTGCGAAAACATTCGTGGGTTTTGTTGTCTATACCATAGGCCTGTCGTACTTTGAAAAAATTCCCTTTGAACTTAATACGGAACATTTTATTGCAGTGGCTTTCGGCGGTGCGATCCTTGGTGTGGGACTTTCCCTGATCCTTCGAAATGGCGGCTGTATTGACGGCTCTGAGATCTTTGCCAATATTATTGTAAAAAAAATCTACAATCATTCCGGCAAGGATTACAGTATTTCCTACATATTAATTGCATTCAATGCCTGCGTATACGGAGCTGTGTTCGTTCTTCTTGACCGGGATTCTGCACTGTTAAGTCTTCTTGTGTATATTGTGGCAACTTCCATTATCGATCATTTCACTGATCATTTCGAGGCACTGAAACAGGTAACGATCATCACAAAAGATCCGGATGCCATTATCCACGATATCAGGGAAGAGCTGAACAAAACCTGTACCATTATCAATTCTTCAGGGGTGATCGCAGGGGAAAACAAAACGCTGATCTGTTATGTGAATTATTTTGAACTGCAGAAAGTGAAAGAGATCATTTCCAGAAATAAAGGATCTTTCAGTACGGTTTCAACCATTGATGAGATCCTGCGATAAGAGTTTACAATAAAAGCTAGGCTTTTCTTCGGAAAAATGTTATCCTTTATAAGGATGAGGAAAAAAGCAGAGGAGAAGGATTATGAATTTATCAGAGAAATATGAATTTCGTTCCATACGTAGGGAGGAAGCAGAGCAGGTGGCAGAACTCGAGCAGATCTGTTTTCCTCCGGCAGAGGCGATAAGCAGAGAGGATATTATAGACCGGGTGAAAAAAATCCCGGAGCTGTTTCTTGTGGCAGAAGACAGGGAAAAAGGAAAACTGGCAGGATATCTTACGGGTCTTACAACAGATGAGGAAGTTTTTCAGGATAAATTCTTCACAGATGCAGATCTGAGCACACCGAATGGTAAGAACAATATGCTCCTTGGACTGGGAGTTCTTCCGGAATACCGTGGACAGGGACTTGCCAGAGAACTGATGAGGCGCTATCTCGCCAGGGAGCAGGCAAGGGGAAGAAAGAGAGCAATCCTTACCTGTGTGGATGGTAAAATTGGAATGTATGAGAGGATGGGATTTGAATATATAGGAACTTCTGCTTCTGTTCTCGGAAATGCGAAATGGAATGAGATGGGGTATATTTTTTCATAGAAACCGATAAATGTTATATTTCAGATAGCAAGAGATGTGGTGCACTGTAAAATATCAAAAGGTGAAATATTTGAACATTTTCATCAAAAAAGTGCATAGCAATAAGGAGATAAAAATGCTATATTGTGTTTCCCATATCCGGATTGTAAAAAAACAGGCAGCATGGTATCATAAGGGCAGAAGAAAAAGGAGAGGCTAAATTAAGAAAGGAAGCGGAAACTATGTATCAGAAATTAATGACATGTCTGGAAAGTGTAAGAAAGAAAACAGATTTCAAACCGGAAATCGCACTGGTTCTTGGATCTGGACTTGGTGATTTTGCAGAGCGGATCCAGATCGAACAGATCATTAAATATACAGATATTGAGGGATTTCCGGTATCTACAGTAGAAGGGCACAAAGGATGCTTTGTATTAGCTATGTAGAGAAAACGCCGGTTGTGATCATGCAGGGCCGTGTTCATTATTATGAAGGATATCCAATGTCTGACGTAGTTCTTCCGATACGTCTGATGGGGCTGCTTGGGGCAAAAAAACTTCTTCTTACAAATGCGGCCGGAGGTGCAAATCCATCTTTTCATCCCGGCGATTTTATGCTGATCACAGATCATATCACAACAGGAGTTCCAAGCCCTCTCATCGGACCCAATATTGATGAACTGGGAACAAGATTTCCGGATATGAGTGAAGTATACAGCCGACGTCTTCAGGACGTGATTCGCAAATGTGCGGCAGAATGCGGAATCAAACTCCAGGAAGGTGTTTATGTGCAGTTTACAGGACCTAACTATGAGACTCCGGCAGAGATCAGGCTTGCTCAGAGGTGGGGCGGAGATGCTGTTGGAATGAGTACAGCATGCGAGGCTATGGCTGCACGCCATATGGGAATGGAAGTCAGTGGAATTTCCTGTATTACTAATATGGCAGCAGGAATTTCGAAAGAGGCACTGAATCATGAAGAAGTGCAGGAGACAGCAGACCGTGTGGCAATATATTTCCGGAAACTGGTTGAGAACGTTGTTGTAAATATGTGATCCTGCAAAAGAAAATCAGAATAAAAGGAAAAGAGAAACACAAATGATAACATTAAATGATTACCTGTATTCCGGAGATACACTTCTTCGGATACTGAAAAGATATATCCGGAATCTGAGAGCAGAAGCAAAAGAAAAGCACAATGAGATTGATTTGGTGCACTGTAATTTTCTGATTCAGATTCAGGAACTTCTGGAGCATAATGATTTCCTTACAGCCCAGTCTCAAAAGATCCGGGAATTTTATAAATATATGGCCGGAGAGTATCCGTTTCTTGCATTTACATTCAAAGGCAGAATCAAATCACTGATCCGTGCGGAGGAGAAATTCAACGGATATGTTGTGGAATATATTTATGATTATTATAAAGATCACGGGAAATATCCGTCTGTATCCCAGATCAAAGAACGATTAAGCTGCTTTCGGGATTTTATTGCATACAGGATCGTTATTGCAATGCCGAGATGTCATCTGAAAAATGGAGAGAACCTCCGGAATGAAGAACTACGTTATCTTTACGAGATCGCTAACGTGCTTCCTGGGTTTCTGGAGGAGAGAGGATTTACCGCGGAGCCTGCCAGAGGCGTTCAGGAAAGTACTTCTCCATTGCTCAGCGAGGATGCAAAACCTTATTACAGAGACTATATCTGTCATAATAAAGAGGATGATTATCAGTCTTTACATATTACATTTTATGATAACAGTTCCAGAAGCTACATGGAGGTGCAGCTTCGTACAAAAGATATGGATGATGTGGCGGAAATCGGTTCTGCCAACCATTTAAGTTACGAGAAAAAACAGGAAAGTGAGCGCAGAAGAAGAGATGCGGTTCCGGAAGGGGAATGCATCTATTTTGATGAGCCTATGAGAGGGGCATGAAGCTTCTTGGACTGGATCTTGCAAAGCTGGATGTGAATATGTTCGGTGCAGTGAACAACAGCCTGATCAATGATGGCTGCGGGCTTTTCCGCGGAAGGATGATCCTTCCCTATGAGCATCTTTCACGTTTTCAGAATGATATCATTGACTGAAGAAAAACTTTCACGCAGATCCTTTTGTTTGCGCTTCCTGAGAAATAGGGAGATCAGAGAAGAAAACTATTGTATAAAAGAAATCAGCACATTGCTGCGGAACGAATCATTCCATAACATTGTGCTGATTTCTGTTTTTTTATATTGTAATTACATATTCAATGTAGCTTCTTTTGCATTTTCTTTCTCAGGAAAGATATGTCTGAAGATGAAGCGTACGATCGGGCCGGCGTAGATCAGCTGCCAGAAAAATGCTACCGGGAAGTTCATAAAAGTTGTCTGCAGCCAGACGGCGATAACTGATTTCCTGCATGTTTAAAGAAAAGTGTTGCAAAAAGCTCATCATCGGACACATAAAAGCAACAGAAGCGAAACGGAATCGCAAGGATCATGCTGAATGGATGGCAGCTGCGGAAATCTACCATGCGGTTTGCGCAGGCAAAAGCAAGTTTGGATACAATAAAGAAATCAAGAACAAATGCAATCGGTCCCATAAATGTCAGTTCATGAAAAGCGGAAAGGAAAACCTGATTTGTCATCGCACCTGTGTTCAGTACAATGTTGTAGCAGATCATGGCATAAACCATGAAAAATACCATGATAATAGTAAAAATAACTTCCTGGAATTTGTTTTTTGGCATAAAAAATCCTCCTTTAAAATGATTAAATAATAATGTAAACCTTAGAGCATGTGTTGTTCGTTAATCATTCAGGAGAATGTGCGTTTCCAATATATGACAGGATTTTTGTCATAAACCATATTCGATTTTTAACCAAATTATATTTGGTTTTAGGTAAGCAATAAAGCGGTCTGCATATACTGCCTGACATCGGCGATTATATTATCATAACAGTGAAAGAGTTGTCAATACGTAAAATTCACACAATTTCTTTAAATATTCTGAAAATACTAAAAGACGTAAATGAGAAAAAACAGACAATAACCCCTCTTGACTGCATAAGTTAGATGTGATAAACTTACAACTAGTTAGCGGATTCTAACTATTGCGTGAATAATTGTGACGGGCCGTATCCCCTGACAATAACGGCCCGGGCAGTGTTTGCGGACAGGGCGAAAAGGCCGGACAGGAGGATAAATATCAAATGGAATATTTGGAGATTGAGAAAGTCATTGGAAGAGAGATCATTGATTCAAGAGGAAATCCGACCGTAGAGGCGGAAGTTTATCTGGCAGATGGAACTATCGGAAGAGGAGCAGCACCGAGCGGAGCATCCACAGGAGAATTCGAAGCACTTGAGCTGAGAGATCAGGATAAGAGCCGCTTCGGAGGAAAAGGTGTTTCCAAAGCTGTTGAAAATATCAATACAGTTATCAACGATGCGTTGACAGGAATGGATGCATCTGATATTTATGCTGTGGACGCTGCCATGATCAAGGCAGATGGAACAAAAGATAAATCCAAACTTGGCGCAAATGCCATTCTTGCTGTATCTATTGCATGTGCACGTGCAGCAGCAATATCCCTTGACATTCCGCTTTACAGATTCCTTGGCGGCGTGAACGGAAACAGACTTCCTGTTCCGATGATGAACATCTTAAACGGCGGTGCACATGCTGCAAACACTGTAGATGTTCAGGAGTTCATGATCATGCCTGCGGGAGCACCAAGTTTCAAGGAAGGACTTCGCTGGTGTACAGAAGTTTTCCATGCACTTGCCGCACTTCTCAAAGAGAAAGGTCTTGCAACAAGCGTTGGTGATGAAGGTGGTTTTGCACCGGATCTTGGAAGTGATGAGGAAGCAATCGAGTACATTCTTGAGGCAGTAAAGAAAGCAGGATATGAGCCGGGAAAAGATTTCGTTCTTGCAATGGATGCTGCATCCAGTGAGTGGAAGGGAAGCCAGAAGGGAGAGTACGTTCTTCCGAAATGCGGAAAGAAATTTACATCAGCCCAGCTTGTTGAGCACTGGAAGAACCTGATCGAGAAATACCCGATCTATTCCATCGAGGATGGTCTTGATGAGGAAGACTGGGAAGGATGGCAGATCATGACAAAAGAGCTCGGCGGAAAAGTGCAGCTTGTAGGTGATGACCTGTTCGTTACAAATACAGAGCGTCTTGAAAAAGGTATCAGCCTTGGCTGCGGAAACTCCATTCTGATCAAACTGAATCAGATCGGTTCTGTATCCGAGACATTGGAAGCAATCAAGATGGCACACAAGGCAGGCTACACAGCAATTTCGTCCCACCGTTCCGGCGAGACAGAAGATACAACTATCGCAGATCTTGCAGTAGCACTGAATACCTGCCAGATTAAGACAGGAGCACCGTCCAGAAGCGAGCGTGTTGCTAAATATAATCAGCTTCTCCGCATAGAGGAAGAGCTTGGTGAGGCAGCTGTATATCCGGGATTCCAGGCCTTCAATATTAAGCGATAATTCAGAAAGCTGCAAAGAATAACATATTTTTGAAAAAGGTGCGCTTTGGCGCATCTTTTTTGGCAAAAATAAGGTTGCCAGATTTGTAAAAATGGTATATTATGTTTTACAGCCGCGTGAAAAAATATAAAATTGAATATTGGAGATGCTATGAAAGAATACGTAAATACTTTTCTGCATTACAGGTTTCTTTTGAAAGAACTTGTAAAAAAAGGAATCAAACTGAAGTACAGACGTTCTTATCTTGGTATCGTCTGGTCCCTTTTGGAGCCATTGCTTACCATGATGGTACTGACGATCGTGTTTGGTACTCTGTTTGGAAATAAGGATAAGACATTCCCTGTATACATCCTTACCGGACGTCTGATGTACAGCTATTTTTCAAGTTCCACAACACGGGCTCTGAAATCAGTCAGGGCAAATGCGGGAATGATCAAGAAGTTTATGTGCCTAAGTATATTTACCCGTTATCAAGTGTACTTTATAATTATGTGATCTTTTTGATTTCATTGATTGTGTTAGCTATCGTTAGTGTTGTATTAGGAATACAGCCTACTATTTACATGCTGCAGATACCAGTTGCACTGATATTGCTGCTGCTGCTTTCATATGGATTTGGAATGATACTTTCTACTATCGGTGTCTTTTTCAGAGACATGGAATATTTATGGTCAGTAGCGTTGATGATTATTATGTATACATGTGCGATTTTCTACTATCCGTCTAAACTCTTAAAAAGTGGATTTTCATGGATACTGAAATTCAATCCTCTGTATTGTACGATCAGCATTTTTCGTTCCGCTATGTTTGGCGAGATGATGAATATGCATTATTTTGCATATGCACTGGGATTCAGTGTAGTGTCGATTCTGATCGGAATGATCTGTTTCAAAAAGAAGCAGGATGAATTTATACTTTATATATAATTGCGGATCTACAGGAGAGAAAAATGGGAAAACCGGCAGTTGTAGTAGACAATGTGAGTATGAAATTTAATCTCAGCAAGGAAAAGGTTGATAACCTGAAAGATTATCTGATTAAATTCATAAAAAAAGAAATTAAATATAATGAATTCTGGGCTCTTCAGAATGTGAATTTTGAAGTCCAGAAGGGAGACCGTGTTGGAATCCTGGGACTGAACGGAGCTGGAAAAAGTACTCTGCTTAAAGTAATCGCAGGTGTATTCAAGCCTACTGAAGGCAAGGTTATCAGGAATGGAAGACTGGTACCGCTTCTTGAACTTGGGGCAGGATTTGATCCACAATATACAGGTCGTGAGAATATTTATCTTTATGGAGCAATGCTTGGATATTCCAAAAAGTTTATTGAAGAGAAATTTGATGAGATCGTTGAGTTTTCAGAGCTGAAGGAATTTATTGATGTACCGATCAAGAACTATTCTTCCGGTATGAAGGCGAGACTTGGATTTTCCATTGCAACGCTGATATCACCGGACATCCTGATTCTGGATGAGGTACTTTCCGTAGGAGATGCCAAATTCAGGAAAAAGAGTGAAAAAAAAGTTCTCAGTATGTTTGATAAAGGTGTGACTGTTTTATTTGTATCACATTCCCTGCAGCAGGTACAGCGCCTGTGCAATAAGGCGATGATCCTGGAAAAGGGAAAACTGATCGCATACGGTGATATTGATGAAGTTTCAGAAAAATATGAGAAAATGATCGAGTGATCGAAATTAAACAAAAGGGCAGGAATGCCCGACAGGCAGATAGCCAGACAATTTGCAGAAGTTTATGCAAAGGTCTGGCTATTGTGTTATGATATCGTGAAAGAACAGGGAGGAAAAATAATGACTTTACAGCAGATTCTTGAAGAAGTAAAAAACGGACAGCTCTCTGTGGAGCATGCAGAAAACCTTCTGAAAAAAGAAGGATACGAAGAAATGGATTATGCGAAACTGGATACCACAAGGAAAGAGCGTACCGGTTTTGCAGAAGTAGTTTACTGTGCGAGAAAAGCAGACGAACATCTTCTGAACATTTATCAGAAGCTTTATAAAGAGGATGGGGAGGTCTTTGGCACCAGGGCATCCCAGCATCAGTATGAGCTGGTGAAAAGTGTTCTTCCCCAGGTTGTCTATGATCCTGTTTCCGGGATACTGAAGATCGAGAAGGAAAGGAAACGTATCGGAAAAGTGGCAGTTTGTACAGCAGGAACTGCAGATATTTCTGTTGCCGAGGAAGCTGCCCAGACAGCAGAGTATTTCGGAACTCATGTGGAGCGGATCTATGATGTGGGAGTCAGTGGCATGCACAGGCTTTTTTCCAGGCTGGATACGATCCGGAATGCAAACTGTGTTGTTGCAATTGCCGGAATGGAAGGAGCACTGGCCAGTGTGATAGGTGGTCTTGTGAAACGCCCGGTGATCGCAGTTCCTACATCTGTAGGATATGGAGCCAGCTTCCACGGACTTTCGGCACTTTTGACCATGATTAATTCCTGTGCCAATGGAATTGCAGTAGTAAACATTGATAATGGATATGGTGCAGGATATCTTGCAACACAGATCAACAGACTTGCGGAGGGAAAATAGATGAAAAATAAATTATATCTGGAATGTACTTCCGGAATCAGCGGAGATATGGCAGTTGCCGCGCTTCTTGACCTGGGTGCAAGCAGGGAGAAACTTAAGAAAGCTTTAAAGAGTCTTCCTGTAAAAGGTTTCGATATTAAGATCAGCCGTGTGGTGAAATCCGGGATCGATGCCTGTGATTTTGATGTAGTGCTGGATAAAGAACATGAGAATCATGATCATGATATGGGATATCTGCATGGACACGAGCATGGAGAGCATAGCCGTGAACATGAAGAAGCACATGCCTGCAGGGCAAACCATCATCATGAGACAACAGGGTATGTCCATGAGCATGAAAACCATGATACTCATGCACATGCAGCAGAATCACATTCCCATCACGGACATCATCACCATGAGCACCGCGGACTCAACGAGATCATGATGATCATTGATCATGCAGACATGGCAGACCGTGCCAGATCTTATGCGAAAAAAATCTTCACTATTCTTGCCGCAGCAGAGGCGAAAGCCATAATGTACCGGCAGATCAGGTACATTTCCATGAGGTAGGTGCAGTGGATTCCATCGTGGATATTCTTTCCGTAGCGGTGTGTATGGATGATCTGGATGTGGAGGAAGTGATCATTCCGAGACTTTGCGAGGGAAGCGGAACGATCCGCTGTCAGCACGGAATCCTTCCGGTGCCTGTTCCGGCAGTAAGCAATATTGTAAGTGCCCATCATCTGAAGCTACATATCACGCCAGTTCAGGGCGAACTGGTGACACCTACCGGAGCAGCCATTGTGGCAGCATTTCTTACATCAGAGAAGCTTCCGGAAGATTTTACAGTGGAAAAGATCGGTATTGGAGCAGGCAAGCGCCAGTATGAATGCCCGGGCATCCTCCGCGCTATGCTGATCCGGGAAGCAGAGAAGAATACTGAGATACAGAAGCTTTCAGATACAGAATCCGATACGATTATCAAGCTGGAATCCAATATTGATGACTGTTCAGGAGAAACTCTCGGCTATGTGATGGAGCTTCTTTATGAGGCTGGAGCCAGAGAAGCCAATTACATGCTGTATTTATGAAGAAAAACCGTCCGGCATGGCTTCTCACAGTTGTTTGTAAGGAAGATCAGGTTTCCGGGATGGAGAGGATCATTTTTAAAGAGACCACAACCATTGGGATACGCCGTCAGAAGATGGAGCGCACTGTCCTGAAAAGAGAAATGAGAACAGTTGTAACACCACTGGGAGACGTAGAAGTAAAAGTATGCATTTTTGATGGTCAGGAATATATTTATCCGGAATACGAAAGTGTAAAAAAAATCTGTAAAAAAACAGGAGTTTCTTACAGGGAAGCCTATCATATGGCTGTTTGCGGATAATGGGTTTTACTATTGACACATTTTCAAAAAAACTATATAAATGTATATAGAACGATCATTGCAGATAAAAAGACAGTGATGTAGTAAGGCGGAAGCAGGAGAATGATTTATGGCGGTAACAATACAGCAGATTGCAGAACGGGCAGGGGTTTCCAGGGGAACCGTAGACAGGGCATTGAACCACAGAGGACGGATCAATCCGGAGGTGGCAGAGAATATCTGCCGTCTGGCAGAAGAGATGGGCTATGTGCAGAAGGAACGGAAACGTTCCAGAGGAGCGAAGGATCAGATGATAAAGATCGGAGTTGTCACCCAGCTTGCCAGATCTTCCTTTATGCAGGAAGTGAACAGAGGGATTGAGAAAGCAGCTCAGGAACTTAAAGAGAAAGGAATTCAGCTGATCCTGAAAGAAGGGTTGTCTGTTGATGTGGAAGAACAGCTTCAGGCGATCGAAGAGCTGGAAAAAGAAGGGATTCGAGGCCTTGCAGTGATGCCTGTGGACAGTGAGGCTGTCCGCGAGAAGTTGAATTCTCTTATTGAAGAGAAAAATATTCCGGTAGTAACTTTCAACTCTGATATTGTTGGAACTAGAAGAGCATGCTTCGTGGGAATGGATAACCGCAAGAGCGGCCGTACAGCAGCAGGTCTTCTGGGAATGCTTACAAGAGGCAGCGGCAAGATTCTTATTATCACCGGATATTTCAGCAACCATGTTGATAACCAGCGTGTGGATGGTTTTGTAGAAGAAGCTAAGAAAGCTTTTCCGCATCTGGAGATTGCAGGTGTTCACGGAAGCTTCGATGAGGCATCTGAAGTGGAGCATATTATAGAGAATGCCATGATGAGCACATCAGGGATCAGCGGGATCCTGGTGGTATCCGGCGGCCAGGCAGGTGTTGGGAAAGCTTTTGAAAAGCTGAGACTGGATCGCAGGCCTTATGTTGTGATCTATGACCAGACACCGAAGAATGAACGCGCCTTAAAAAATGATTCTGTTGATTTCCTGATCGACCAGAATGGATATGTCCAGGGCTACGAACCGCCAAGGATCCTGGCAGATATTCTGACAAAAGGCAGGGGCCGGAAAGGGAATATCTTTTTACAGATATCAAGATCAAAACCAAATATAATCTGTGATCATGAGCTGCATCAAGTGAAAGATCACGTAGGAAAAATAAGAAAAAAGTCTGCAGAATAAAAACTGCAGGCTTTTTTTGTGCTTTAAAAGAGCGGGGAATCATGGGGGATTATGGCACTCCTGGAGAGTGTTATAGTCAAACTGATATTCGCAATATAAACAGGGATTTTCCTGAAATGTATGCAAAAACGCGTGCTATTAGCGTGCTAAAATCAAAAACACACAAACACACATATCAACGATATCCACTTTCACCAAAATAAAACCCATAAAATTGTACAGAATAACAGAAAACGAAGAAAATATAAAGAAGTACTTGCTCAATTTTGAAAAGAATGCTATATTAACATCATAAGGAAACACGCAAGAAAGCACGCATAATAAAATAAAGCACGCAAGCAAAAGAAAGCACACAAATAAGTAAAAAACAATCATCAAACAAAACGGAGGTAAGATCATGAAGTATATCGAATTTGATGAATCCAGACCAATGGACCTGGTACTCCTTGGAAGAGTTGCAATTGATTTCAACCCTGCTTACAACGATCAGGTGAAGGAAGAGTTTAAACCCTTGAAGAAGGTACATATGTTTGAGAAATTCGTAGGAGGCTCTCCTGCAAACATCGCTGTAGGTGTTACCAAACATGGCCTGAAAGCAGGATTTATCGGAAAGGTTTCTGATGATCAGTTCGGTGAGTATGTTGTAGATTATTTTGATGAGAGAGGAATCGATACCTCACAGATCACCAAATGTACAAACGGAGAGAAGCTGGGACTTACCTTTACAGAGATGCTTTCTCCGAAGGAAAGCAGTATTCTCATGTACCGTAACCGTATCGCAGACCTGCAGCTTCATGTAGACGACATCCACGAGGACTACATCAAAAATGCAAAAGCGATCCTCATCTCCGGAACTGCTCTTGCAGAGAGTCCGTCCAGAGAAGCAGCGATCAAAGCAGTTATGCTTGCAAAGAAAGTAAACACAAAGATCATCTTTGATATTGATTACAGAGAATATAACTGGAAGAACGCAGATGAGATTTCTATCTACTATTCTATCATAGCAAAAGAAGCAGACATTATCATGGGTTCCAGAGAAGAGTTTGACCTTACAGAGAAGCTGATCAAAGAGGGCATGACTGAGAGGAGAGTGCAGCTTACTGGCAGGCAAAAAATGCAAAGATCGTTGTCATCAAACACGGTATGAAAGGTTCCACAGCATATACAGTTGACGGACAGAAGTTCAGCATCAAGCCTTTCCCGGTTGATGCAAGAAAAGGCTTCGGCGGCGGCGACGGATACGGCTCCGGATTCCTGTATGGACTGTACCAGGGATGGGAGATCATTGACTGTCTGGAGTTCGGTTCCGCAGAGGCATCTATGATGGTTAAGAGCAACAACTGCTCCGATTCCCTTCCGGGACCGGACGAGGTTCACGCATTCATTAAAGATGAAAAAGAAAAATTCGGCGAAATGATCGCAAGAGTATAAAGAAAAGGAGTGGAAAAAATGGCAAAGACAGTAAGAATGACAACTGCACAGGCAATTGTAAAATTCCTGGATAATCAGTACGTTTCCATGGACGGAGTGGAGACAAAATTTGTAGAAGGATTTTTCACGATCTTCGGACACGGTATTGCTGTAGGACTTGGCGAGGCACTGGATACTAACCCAGGTCAGCTGAAGGTTCTTCAGGGAAGAAATGAGCAGGGCATGTGCCACGTTGCAACTGCTTTTGCAAAACAGAGCAACCGCAAAAAAATCATTGCATGTGCTTCCTCCATCGGACCTGGAGCCGCAAACATGGTAACAGCATGTGCGACAGCAACTGTAAACAATATTCCGCTTCTTGTATTCCCGGCAGATACTTTTGCATCCCGCCAGCCTGACCCGGTTCTTCAGCAGCTGGAGCAGAGCAGCAGCCTTGCCATCAGCACAAACGATGCATTCAAGCCAGTCTGCAAATACTGGGACAGAATCACAAGACCGGAGATGGTCATGACAGCTCTTATCAACGCAATGAGAGTTCTTACAGATCCGGCTGAAACAGGCGCATGCTGTATTGCACTTTGCCAGGATGTTGAGGGTGAGTCCTTTGACTTCCCGGAGTACTTTTTCAAGAAGAGAGTACACAGGATCACAAGACCGGTTGCAGTAGACGAAGAGCTTGAGGATGTAGCTGAGATCATCGCAGGAGCTAAGAAACCTCTTATCGTTGTCGGCGGTGGTGTTCGTTATTCAGAAGCAGGAGAAACAGTTGAGAAATTCTGTGAGGAGTTTAAGATCCCGTTCGGCGAGACACAGGCCGGAAAGAGTGCCTGCCAGTCCGGCAATCCATACTGCCTTGGCGGTATCGGTGTAACAGGAACCTATGCTTCCAATATCATCGGTAAAGACGCAGACGTGGTAATTTCTATCGGTTCCAGAATGTCTGACTTTACAACCAGCTCCAAGCATCTGTTCCAGAACGAAGATGTTCAGTTTGTAAGCATCAACAACTGCAGATTCCACGCATACAAGATGGATGCAGTAAAAGCAGTGGGCGATGCAAAAGCTACTGTAGAGGCACTTGCAGAGAAACTTCGTGCAAGAGGATATAAATCCGCATATACAGACGAGATCGAGAAAGCAAAAGCTGCATGGGATAAAGAGATGGAGCGTCTGGGAAGCATCGAGTACACAGGAGATGATTTTGAGCCGTTAATTAAGGCAAGAGATCCTCGTACAATTCCGGAGTATGTAAAGCTTACAAACGGAAAAATCACACAGACAGCAGCACTTGCAGCGATCAACAGAACAATTGATAAAAATGCAACCATTATCACAGCAGGCGGTTCTCTTCCAAGCTGTATGCAGCGTATGTGGAGAACAGACAAACGCGGCGGATATCATGCAGAGTATGGATATTCCTGCATGGGATATGAGGTTGCTGCTACCCTTGGTGTGAAATTCGCAGAGCCGGATAATGAAGTATACTGCGTAGTTGGTGACTCCAGCTTCCAGATGCTCCACAGCGAGATCATGACTATCATGCAGGAGAGGCAGAAGGTCAATATCATGGTATTTGATAACTGCGGATTCGGCTGCATCAACAACCTTGAGATGAACCATGGAATCGGAAGCCTTGCAACAGAGTTCCGTTACACAGACGGCAAGAAACCGACAGGAGACCTGATTCCTGTAGATTATGCAAAGATCGGCGAAGGCTATGGTCTGAAGACATACACCTGCCGCACCATCCAGGAGCTTGTTGATGCTCTGGAGGATGCCAAGAAACAGGAGCTTGCATGCCTCTTTGATCTCAAAGTTATCCCGAAGACCATGACAGACGGATATGAGTCTTGGTGGGATGTAGGAATTGCAACAACATCTGAGAAAGAAAGTGTAAGAAAGGCCTGCGAGGGAGTTATGAAAGGCCGTGAAGAGGCAAGACTGTACTAATCTGGGAGGTAAGAAAATGAGTAAAGTATTTGGTTATCCGGAATATGACGAAAAAGGTGAAAAGATTCTTACAACATACGATAATGAGTACAAGGCCATGATGATGGACATCCGTGTTTACCGTATGAAAGCAGGAGAGACAAAAACATTTTTAAGAGAGGGTGAGGAGACAGCAGTTCTCCTTCTCTCCGGAAATATTACCTATAAATGGAACGGAAACGAAGCTGCAGCAACCAGAAAGGACGTATTCACAGAGGGACCATGGTGTGTTCATGGATGCACAGGAACTGAGATCACAGTTTTGGCAAATGCAGAGTCACAGATCCTTGTCCAGTGCACAAAGAACGAGAAAGATTTTGGCGCGAAACTCTACAAACCGGAAGATGCTCCATGGGGATATTCCAGCGTAGGCAAATTCGGAAACGTGGCAAAGAGAAGAGTAAATACCATCTTTGATCATGACATTTCACCGGAATCCAATATGGTACTTGGTGAGGTTCTCAATGACAGAGGAAACTGGTCTGGATATCTGCCACACAGACATCCGCAGCCGGAGACATACTTCTTCAAATTTGACCATCCAGAAGGATTCGGAGCAAGCTTTGTGGGAGATCAGGTATTCAAGAGCACTGACGAGAGCTTTTCCGCAATTCCCGGAGGAGAGCTTCATCCGCAGGCAGTTGCACCTGGATACCAGATGTACACATGCTGGATGATCCGTCACATAGATGGAAATCCGTGGCTGCAGACAGACGCTGCGAGGATGAGAGATATACATGGCTTCATGACGCTGAGTTTTAAAAAATTGTACTGACTGAAGGGAGATTTTGACAATGGCAAGAGAATTTATTGTACCTGGAGAAATTATTTCCGGTTCCGGAGCACTGGATATGGCAGAGAGCGCACTGAAGCTCCTTGGTAAAAAAGCCTGATCGTGACCGATAAAGTAATGATCGACCTGGGAAACTGTGCAAAAGTTGAGAAAGCTCTGACAAATCAGGGAATCGAATACAGCATTTATTCTGAGATTTCCGGTGAACCGACAGACACCATGATTGAAAAAGGACTGAAGCTTTATAAAGATGAGAACTGTGATTTCCTGGTAGCACTGGGAGGAGGAAGCCCGATCGACTCCATGAAAGCCATCGGCTCTCTGGTAGTAAACGGCGGAAGCATTTCTGACTACATGGGAAAAGTGATCGATGTAAAGATGCCGCCTATGGCTGCGATTCCAACAACAGCAGGAACAGGATCTGAGGCAACTCAGTTTACTATCATCACAGACACAAAGAAAGATATCAAAATGCTTCTCAAAGGCAAAGTTCTCATGCCGGATCTTGCCATTATCGACCCGCAGTTTACTATGACTGCACCTCCAAAGATCACAGCAGCAACAGGTCTTGATGCACTTTGCCACTGTGTGGAAGCTTATACATCCAGAAAAGCACAGACACTTTCCGATACTTTTGCAGTATCTGCAGTAAAGAGGATCTTTAAATATCTTCCGGTTGCATATAAAGACGGAAAGAATGAAGAAGCTCGTGTACAGATGTCTGTCGCTGCTCTTGAGGCAGGAATCGCATTTAACAATGCATCTGTTACCATTATCCATGGAATGAGCCGTCCGATCGGAGCACTGTTCCATGTAGCACACGGACTTTCCAATGCAATGCTTCTCAAAGAGTGTCTTACATTTGCACTTCCTGGAGCATATGACAGATTTGGAGCTCTTGGCCGTGATATCGGAGCAGCTGACGCATCCGATTCCGATCAGGAGGCTGCTGAGAAATTTCTGAAAGCAGTAGAAGCACTTGTAAAAGAGCTGGATACTCCGACCCTGGAGCAGTTTGGAATCAACAAAGAAGAATTCTTCAATGTAATTGATAAAATGGCACATGATGCTATGGACAGCGGAAGTCCGCAGAACACCATGCGTGATGTAACAGAAGAAGAAGTAAAAGAAATCTACAGAAAACTCTGGTAAAATTTGCATGTAAACCCATATTGCCAGTTAAGAAAAGACTCCGGACCGGAGAAAAAGGCTCCGGGGTCTTTTTTCCAGTTGGAAGAACAGGCGCAGCCGCAGAAGAAAGGAGGCAGATTGCCTGTGAGAAAAAAACACATCTGTATGCTGGTGGCAGTTTCAGGTCTTTTAAGTCTTTCCGGCTGCGGGCCGTCAGCAAAAAAGGCAGAAGAAGAGGTAACCATTGGTGTTGTTACAAAATCAAAAAGCAGTGAATACTGGCTGTCCGTCTGTGACGGAATGGAGGATGCGGCAGAAAAATACAATGTGGATGTGGTGATTCTTTCTCCTGATGCCGAAACAGAGGAGAATGTCCAGAAAAACATGATCCGGGATCTTCTGAAAACAGATATTCAGGCACTTGCAGTTTCTCCCATAAATTCTTATGACAGTGAGACATATGTGAAGGAAGCCAGAGAAAAAGGAATCTCTGTATATGCCTGTGATACCCCTATGGAAGATTCTGATGTGCCCTATATCGGAATCGACAATGAAAAACTGGGCTATGAGCTTGGGGAAAAGCTTGCCGAGGCACTGAACCACGAGGGAAACATCGGCGTGATCGCCGGAGACTTCCAGCAAGCCGGACACAGGATGCGTGTTGCCGGATTCGAAAAATATATGGAAAAAGAGACTGGGATAAATATAGAGATGGTGAGGAACGGCTACAGCAATATGTGTGTATCTCAGAAAGATGTGGATGAGATCTTTACAAAATACCCGGATATTGACGGAATCATGACAACCAGCGCAGTGACGGCTCTGGGACTTTCGGAAGCTGTGGAAGGGAGAGGAATCTCCATTGTTTCCGTAGATGCCCAGGAGGATGCGCTGAAAGTTGTCCAGGATGGACAGATCGTAGCGCTTGGAGCGCAGTCCGGCTATCAGATCGGTTATGAAACGATCCATTATATTGTAAAAGATCTGCAGGGAGAAGGAACAGGAGAGGATGAGATCCTGGATTCGCAGGTACTTACTACGGAAAATATTGATGCATACATAAAAGAAGATAAATATTCTTCCTCTTAAAATGTACAGACATGAAGCTGAAAGGATTTTACCAAAAATAAAACACATAATATAAAAATAGAACACAGAAAAAACAGAAATAAAATAACTTTGGCATATATTTAACAGATAGGTAAAAATAATACCGAAAAAACTAAAATTTATCATACTTTGATAATCCCTGATTTTCGATAAAATATAATCATCAAAAGGAAATCGGAAACGAAAACAAAAATGAAAAGAAAATGAAAGGGCGGGATTATTAAGATGGAGAAGAAAAAACTTTCGGTATCAACGAGGCTGTGTTATGCTGGAGGAGATGTAGGATGTAATATCGTGTTCGGAATGATCGGAACACTGCTGACACTGTTTTACACAGATTATGTAGGAATCAGCGCAGCGACAGTCGGACTTGTCATGCTGCTGTCCAGATGTTTTGACGGATTTTCAGATCTGGTAATGGGAGTAATTGTAGAGAGAACCAATTCCAAATGGGGTAAATCAAGACCATGGCTTTTATGGATGAGCGTTCCGTTTGCACTTTCAGCAGTACTGCTTTTCACAGTACCACATACAACTGGAATGCTTCAGTTTCTGTATCTGTTTGTGACTTATAATTTCTGTACAACCATATGCTATACGGCAATAAATCTTCCATATGGAAGCCTTTCTACAATGATGATCCGCGAGTCATCTGAAAGAGATAAACTCAGCGTTATGCGAATGGGACTTTCCCCTCTGGGAAGGATCATCGCAGCAACCTGCACGCTTCCTCTTGTAAAACTTGTCGGAAACGATCAGGCTGCATGGATCAAAGTTATGAGTGTGTGGGCAGTACTTGCGTTGGTTCTTCTGATTCTCTGCTTCTTCAGATGTGAGGAGAAAGTTCAGATCGAGGCAAGAAAGAAAGACGAGAAACTTCCGGTTCCTACAATGCTGAAAGCACTTTTCACAAACCAGTATTTCTGGTCAGTAATGCTTCTGTGGACAGTACAGAGTGTATCCTTTACGATTACAGGAACCATTCTTCCTTACTACTGTAAATATATCTTCAACAATGATACATGGATGTACAGTGCACTGTATCTTACAGAGACACTGGTTCTGGTAGCAGGAATCTTCGTCTGCTCACCGTTAATTAAGAAATTCGGAAAAAGAAACATCGCATTTGTCGGTGGATTTATCGCACTTGGAGGCCAGCTTCTGTTTTTTATGAATCCATACAGCTTCGGATTTATGGTTATGAGCTGTGTGACACGTGCAATCGGACTTGCACCGTTAAATGCAGTTGTATTCAGTATGGTCGGTGATGTAGTAGAGTTTGGACAGTGGAAACACCACATCCGTCAGGAGAGTCTGATTTTTGCAGGTGGTTCTATTGGAACAAAAGTTGGTGCAGGTCTTGCATCAGCAGTGATCACAGGTCTGTTAAGCAGTTCCGGATATGTAAGTTCTTCCACTGGAATTTCCGCACAGCCGGAGACAGCACTTGAGATGATCGTTTCCCTTTACAAATTCGGACCGATCCTCATTGCGGCAGTAATCATCGTAACACTCTTCGGATACAAACTTGACAAGATGTATCGTCGATCATGCAGGAGCTTACCGAGCGTGAGGCACACGGACAGTTATGATCGATTTGTAATACATATATTCAACCAGAAACAGGAAATCCGGCAGGGGTAAAACACTCCTGCTGTTTCCTGCGTTTATAGATAACAGTGAAATACGAATGTCCGCTTTACAGAAGGGAGGAGTCATATGTTAAAAAGCATCCGGGGAAAGATCATGCTGGCGATCCTGGCAGTTACCATGTTTACAGCATGTTCCATCACAGTGGTATTTTATTTAAGGGCAGCAGGAATGATCGAAGAAAACTATTCCGGAATCCTCTACGGCCGGATGCAGCAGACAGTGAAAGATCTGGACGAATCCCTGAAAGAGATATACTATGTAGATACGAGAGCAGCCTGGGATGAAGCTCCGGGAAAATGTCAGGTCTTATATCAGCACGAAGAATGAGGACAATCTGGAGACTGTGGCAGAGCTTCTTCGGAATCACAGCCGGGAATATAAAGATATCAATTCTCTGTATTTCGTTTCCCGGGGGAAAAAATGGCAGTGACATCGGAAGAATTTCCGGTGAACAAGCAGGGGCTAGCAAAAAAAGATATTCAGAAGCTGGAAGAAGAGCAGGCTGACAATTCCTTCCCTGTTGTTGTGGAATCACTGATCCACGAAGGAGACAGTTTTCTTTCTGTGGTCCAGAAAGTAGAAGATGATAACGGAAATGTGCTTGGATATTTGGCAGCAGATATCAAGGAAAGAACTATTTATTATGAATATCTGGAATCCGTGAATGATGAAAAGATCACGACGATCCTGCTAGTAGACAGAAATAATGAGATCATCACCTCCGGGGATTACAGTGATCTTGGAAAAACATTTCCGGAGATTACAGACCATGATGTTCCAGATAAAAACGGATATTTCGAAGAGAATGGTGTGATCTCATTTTTCAGCAGAGGAGGATTTTCCAGTTGTGGACTGTATCTGGAAGTGCCGAAAAAAGAAGTGCTCAGTGGACTTTCTGAAATGAGGCTTTTTTTGATTGGAATTTTTGGTGCATTTTTTGTGATGGCAGTGCTGTTGGCGCTGTGGCTTTCCAGAGTTGTATGTGGGCCGCTGAAGTCCATGACCAGTACAGTGGAAAAAGTTGGTGAAGGAGATTTGAGCTCCGTACAGAAGTGGTGACTTCAGACGAGATCGGAACTCTTGGAAAAGAGTTCAATCATATGTTAGACTATATTGAAGATCTGATAGCAAAAGTGATCGAGGAAGAACAGCAGAAAAAAGATGCGGAGTTGGAGGCTTTGCAGTATCAGATCACGCCTCATTTTATGTATAATACTCTGAACTCCATTAAATTTGCCGCATTTTTAAAAGGCGAGAAGGAGCTGGCAGGACTGATCGGGGATTTTGTGGAACTTCTTCAGGCAAGCATCAATAAAAAGGGGAGTTTTCTTTCTGTGGCAGATGAGATCCACATTCTGAAAAATTATATCCATCTTCAGGATTTTCGCTATCAGGAAGCTTCCAGGTGGAGTATAATATTTCCGAGGAAGCATACAGCTGTTATATCCAAGGCTGATCCTCCAGCACTTGTGGAGAATGCGCTTCTCCATGGGATTGATATCAAGAGGCAGAAGGGAAAGATCTGGATCAGCGGAAATGTGGAGAATGGAAAACTGACTCTTGTTGTGACAGATAACGGACGGGGAATGACCCGGGAGCAGATCCGAAATCTTTTTGACAGCCATGCAAAAAAAACAAACGGACTTTCCGCAGTGGGAGTCCCCAATGTAAAAGAACGTCTGAAGCTTTATTATGGAGAGAAAGGTGGAATGAAATACGATAGCAGCAGTGACGGTACAACAGTTACTGTCTTTCTGCCTGCGATCTACGATATACCGGAAGAAAGGAGGAGGAACTGATGTACAGAACACTTGTGGCAGACGATGATTTTCTTGTGAGAAGCTATCTTAAGACACTGGATTCCTGGGGAAAAGCAGGATATGAGATCGTGAATGATGCGGAGGATGGTGAAGAAGCCTACAACTTCCTTCGGAAAGAAAAGGTAGATGTGCTTGTGACAGATCTTTCCATGCCGGTAATGGATGGAATAGAGCTGATCAGAAGGATCAGGGAAGAAAACAGGGAGATCTACATTATCGTGCTCAGTTGCCACGATGATTTTGAATATGTAAAAGAAGCCATGCGTCTTGGCGCAGATGAATATGTGCTTAAGAACAGTATGGACGAGGACAGCCTCTACGAAACTCTGGAAAAATCTGCTCGTTTGATTGAGAAACGCAGAAGAAAAAGCCAGGAGCAGGCTCAGACAAGGAAACTGATCCGGTTTGGAAGCCATGCGCTGAAATACTATTTTTTCAACGGACTGATCTCCGGGACGCTGAAAGGACAGGCCCGTGAGGAGAAACGTGTGGAAGCCGGGATCACGGGGAAATTTTTTAACAGTGCTGTGATCTGTATGTTTATGGAAAAATGGGCAGAAAGGGAACGGCAGTGGACCCCACTTGAGGTTGAACAGTATTCCCACAATTTCCGGCACAGGCTTCTGGAACGGACGGAAGAACTTCTGGGAACGGAGAATGAAGCGTCCGAGGTGATCTATCTTGGCGCAGGAATCTTCTGTTGCTTTCTGGATCTCTCAGAAGACTGCAGAACATCAGTGATGCAGCAGAGACTGACAGAAGCGGCCGCCTCCTGTTACCGTCACTGTCAGGAAGATTTCTGTGAATTTGGGATCAGCGTCAGCAGCGTGTGTATGGGGGAAGAAGGAATTCGCCAGGCTTACCAGCAGGCCAGAGAGATGATGAAGATCCGTTTTTATGAGAAAAAAGATATTCTTTATTTTGAAGGCAGTAAAAAAGCTGACAGTGTTCTGCCGGAAAGTGCAGAGAAATTCGCCGGCAATATGCTTTCCATGAAGGCTGGTAATGAGCGGAAGAAAGTCGAAGAACTGTGGGAGCAGGTTCTTGCAGATTGTCGTAAGCGATATACAGACGGAAGGATTCTTGTGCAGTGGCTGAAAAAAATGAACCAGACAGCAGGAATCGAAAGAGACTCCATCTGGTATGATGAGATTGAAGATATTGAGGAACTGGCAGAAAAAGGAAACTCCTGCATTGCAGAACTTTTTGCAGAAGGTGCAGAGAAAGTTCCGGAGGGGATTTCTTCTGCAGTGAAAAAAGCACTTGAGTTTATCCGGGAGCACTACGAAGAGCCGATCAGCCTTCAGGATGCGGCAGATGCGGCAGAGGTGAATCCTGCATATTTAAGTTATCTTTTCAAGCAGGAAATGGAGATCGGTTTTTCCAATTATGTACAGGAACTTCGCATTGACTGTGCGAAGAAACTTCTTTCCGGAACCAACTGCAAGGTGAAGGAGGTAGCTTTGCGTTCCGGCTTTGGAGATTACCATTATTTTTCCAAAACATTTAAGAAGATCACAGGGATGAGTCCGGCGGAGTACCGGAAAGGTTCAGAGGTATCCTAAGGCGTATCAGCGGGGCGAAAGAAAGCGTGAGACAAAAAGCAATACAAAAGTCCGCTTTACAGAAAGACGAGGAACAAGACCATGGGCGTAACCATTAGACAGATTGCAGAGGCTGCAGGTGTTTCCAGAGGAACAGTTGACAGAGCGCTGAATAACAGAGGAAGGATCAGACCGGAAGTGGCAGAACGGGTACGGCAGATCGCAGAGGAGATGGGGTATAAACCCAATCAGCTGGGACGCGCGCTGTCCATGAGCAGAAATAACATTAAGATCGGCGTGATCCTTCAGGGGGCAGAGACTCCTTTTATGAAAGAAGTTATGAAGGGCATTGAGGAGGCCGGAGCAGAAGTTGATAATCTGGGAGGCACGGTGCTGATCCATACCATTGAGCATCAAAGTGCAGAGGATGTTCTTCTTGCCATGGAAAAAATGCGGCAGCAAGAAGTCAGCGGCATTGCAATGGTTCCTCTTGAAGCCGAAGAGGTGAAGAAAGAAATCAATCGGTTTGTGGAAGAGTACCATATTCCTGTGGTGACTTTTACCTCTGATGTGGAGGATACGAAGCGACTGTGTTTTGTGGGGCAGAATGGTGTGCAGTGCGGTCGTGCGGCTGCAGGTCTTATGGGAGAACTTACCGGGGGAAAGGGCAGAGTTGCAATTATCTCCGGCTACAGCACCAATACTTCTCTCAGCAGTCGTGTGGCAGGCTTCCAGTCTGAGATAAAGAAAAAATATCCGGGGATCAAAATCATCGGGCCGGAATATTGTTTTGAGGAAAATGCCCTGGCAAAAGAGGTTGCAGAGAAAATATTTAAAGACGTTCCGGATCTTGAGGGAATATATCTAACATCTCATGGTGAAGAAGGTGTCTGCCAGGCCATTGCAGAGACAGGAAAGACGGGACAGATAAAAATGATAGCAAATGATTTTATGGGACGGAACTATGAACTGATGAGAGAAGGTTTTATTCATTTCCTTATTGGACAGGATGCCAGGATCCAGGGATATGAACCTGTGATGATCCTGTTCCGGCTGCTTTTCAATGGAGAGAAACCGGATCGGGAGAAGCTGTTTACGGAAATATATATAAGAAATGAGTATACGATTCCGGAGAGGAGACGCTGAATATGGCGTCTCTTTTTTATATGTGCAGTTATTTCTGTGTAAAAGAAAAAATGGATATGTATTGGATATATTATGGCAAACTAAACCTAAAAATATTACATATTTTGGCTAAAAATAGTTCTCGTCATTTTTAATAGAAAAAAGATGGTAATATTGTTCAATATTAGGTCTTGCGATTTATGGTATGCGATGATATTATATTAAACATAAAGAGCGTGTTCGGACACGCAAAGAGAACACATTGGGAAAATAAATCAAAAGGAGATCAAAAAATGATTAAAGTTGGTATTATCGGAGCAGGAAGAATTGGAAGAGTTCACATCACCAGTATCACAACAAGAGTGCCGGATGCAGTGATCAAGACAGTAGCAGATCCGTTTTTAAATGACGAGACAGCTGCATGGGCTAAGAGCATGGGCGTTGAGCACACAACGAAAGATTACAAGGAGATCATCAATGACCCGGAGATTTCCGCAGTGCTGATCTGTTCTTCTACAGATACACATTCTCCGATCTCTGTTGAAGCGATCAAAGCCGGAAAACATGTATTCTGCGAAAAACCGATCGATCATGATATCGCTAAGATCAAAGAAGTTATTGATGCGCTTGAAGGTACAAACCTGAAATATCAGGTAGGTTTCAACAGAAGATTTGATCACAACTTTGAGTCTCTTCAGCAAGCTGTTGCAGCTGGTAAGGTTGGTAAACCGGAGATCATCAAGATCACATCCCGCGATCCTGAGCCGCCAAGCATTGACTATGTTAAAGTTTCCGGAGGAATGTTCCTGGATATGACAATCCATGATTTCGATATGGTTCGTTACCTTGCAGGCTGCGATGCAACAGAGGTTTATGTACAGAGCGCAAACCTTGTTGATCCGGCTATCGGCGAAGCAGGAGATGTTGATACAGCTGTTATCACACTTCAGATGGAGAACGGAGCAATTGCAGTAATTGATAACTGCAGAAGAGCTTCCTATGGATACGATCAGAGAGCAGAAGTATTCGGTTCTGACGGAATGGCTGCAATCTCCAACGACAGCCAGTCTTCTACAGTGATCAGCAATGCAGAGGGAGTTACCGGTGAGAAACCAATGTTCTTCTTCCTTGAGAGATACATGGATGCTTACGGTAAAGAAGTTGCAGCATTTATTGATGCTATCGTAAATGACAAAGAGACACCACTCAATGTATACGATGGACTGAAACCGGTATTAATGGGACTTGCTGCCAAGAAATCAAGCGAGGAGCACAGACCTGTTAAAATTTCCGAGATTATGGAATAATCGAGATAATAAAGGAGAATTGACCGATGTTTGATAAGAATAAAGTAAAACTTGGAATTGCACCAATTGCATGGACCAATGATGATATGCCTGATCTTGGCAAGGAAAATACTTTTGAGCAGTGCGTCAGTGAGATGGCACTTGCAGGATTTACAGGCTCCGAGGTTGGAAACAAATATCCGAAAGATCCAGAAGTCCTTAAGAAAGCTCTTGAGCTTCGTGGTGTTGAGATCTGTAACCAGTGGTTCTCAAGCTTCCTTATCACAAAACCATTTGAGGAGGTAGAGAAAGAGTTCCGTGCACAGCTTACATTTCTGAAAGCTATGGGAGCGAAGGTGATCGGTGCTTCCGAGCAGAGCCACAGCGTTCAGGGACAGCTGGATACTCCGATCTTCGGCCATAAATATGTAATGAATGATGAAGAGTGGGATACATTTTGCACAGGCATGAACAAGCTTGGTAAGATTGCAAAGGAAGAGTATGGTATTGCACTTACCTTCCATCATCATATGGGAACTGTCGTACAGAGCCTTGAGGAAGTTGACCGTATGATGGAGAATACAGATCCTGAATATGTAAGCCTTCTTTTTGATACAGGCCATTTTACATACTGTGGAGAAGATCCTCTGGAAGTTGTAAAGAAATATGTACACAGAATCAAACATGTACATCTGAAAGATATCCGTCCGGAAGTTGTTGAGCAGGTTAAGAAAGAGAACATGAGTTTTCTTGCAGGTGTAAGAGCTGGTGCTTTCACAATTCCTGGAGATGGATGCATCAATTATGATCCGATTTTTAAGGTTCTTGAAGATGCAGGATACGAAGGATACATGGTCGTAGAGGCAGAGCAGGATCCGGCTAAGGCTAATCCGCTTGAATATGCGATCCGTGCAAGAAAATTCATCGCAGAAAAAACAGGACTGTAATTAATAAATAAAAATCAGACGGAAAAAGCGGTATCGGCCATAAGTGCGTGGACACCGCTTTTTCTGTAAACAGTGTACGATAAACAGGACAGGAGGATCATCATGCACTTGTAAAAATGAAAGATCTGCTGAAGCGTGCCGAGGAGAAAAATATTGGATGTGGTGCTTTCAGCGTTGGTAATATGGAAATGGTGAAAGGTGCGATCCGTGCTGCTGAGGAGCTGGAAACACCGATCATCCTCCAGATTGCAGAGGTTCGTCTTAAGAATTCCCCTCTTCATCTGATGGGACCGATGATGGTACAGGCTGCAAAAGAGGCTAAGGTGGATGTGGCTGTCCACCTGGATCACGGTCTTACTTTTGAGACTGTTGATAAGGCTCTGGAGCTTGGATTTACTTCTGTAATGCTGGATGCTTCCACGCTTCCTTTTGAGGAAAATATTGCAAAAGTGAAGACTGTTGTGGAGAAGGCGCAGAAGTATGGTGCAACTGTAGAGGCAGAGCTTGGCCTGGTAGGTGGAAGTGAAGATGGAAGCTGTGATCATGGAATTCGCTGCACAGATCCGGACGATGCAGTTGTTTATGCAAGAGAGACAGGCATTGATGCACTTGCAGTTGCCATCGGTAATGCACATGGTAATTATCCGGTAGCACCGACACTTGCTTTTGATGTTCTTGAGAAAATCCATGAAAAAGTTGATATCCCGCTGGTACTTCATGGCGGAAGCGGTATCACAGACAAAGATTTTCAGAGAGCGATCTCCCTTGGAATCCGCAAGGTGAATATTGCAACAGCAAGTTTTAACAGCCTGACTGCTCATGTGGAGAAATATATGGTTTCCACAGACAAGCATAATTTCTTTGACCTTAATGAGGCAATGGTACAGGGAACCTATGAGAATGTGAAGAGACATATTCTTGTATTTAACGAGCCATATCAGAAATAAAGGATTTCCCCCGAAACCTTGTAAAAAAAGACAAGGTCTGTTAAGATGTTCTCAGTGAAAATACTGGGAACATCTTTTTTGTGCCCGCGAAAGAGGAGAGAGAATAATGGAACAGAAAGAACAGGTCTGTTCAGTTGCGAAAAAGTGTGGTGGCTGCCGTTATCAGGGCGTACCATATGAAGAACAGCTTCGCAAAAAACAGAGATATACAGAAGGACTTCTGAAGAAATTCGGCAAAGTTGAGCCAATCATTGGTATGGAGGATCCTTATTATTATAGAAACAAAGTTCATGCAGCTTTTGGACGTGACAGAAAGGGCAATGTTATTTCCGGAATTTATGAGGAGAAGAGCCACCGGATTGTTTCTGTGGATGACTGTATGATCGAGGACAAAAAGAGTCAGGAGATTATCCGTACCATTAGGGGAATGCTGAAATCCTTTAAGATCAAGACTTATGACGAGGATACCGGGTACGGACTTCTCCGCCATGTGCTTGTGAGAAGAGGTTTTTCCACAGGGGAGATCATGGTGGTGCTGGTAACAGTTTCCCCGATCTTTCCATCCAAGAATAATTTTGTGAAAGCTTTGAGAAAAGAACATCCGGAGATCACTACAGTTGTCTTGAATGTGAATGACAGGCAGACCAGCATGGTGCTTGGAGAAAGGAATATTGTACTTTATGGTCCCGGATTTATAAAAGACCGTCTTATGGGACTGACATTCCGTATTTCCCCGTCTTCATTCTATCAGGTGAATCCTGTGCAGACAGAAGTTCTTTATGGTAAAGCCATGGAGTTTGCCGGCATGACAGGGAAAGAGCGCGTGATCGATGCTTACTGTGGAACGGGAACTATCGGAATCATTGCATCCAGAAATGCAAGGGATGTGATCGGTGTGGAACTGAACCGGGATGCTATCCGTGATGCCAGAATGAATGCAAGAGAGAATAAGATCCGTAATGTTCGCTTTGTTCCGGGAGATGCAGGCTGGTTTATGGAAGGAATGGCAGCGGAAGGGGAGAAGGTTGACGTTGTTCTTATGGATCCGCCCCGTGCAGGCAGTGACCGCAAATTCCTGCACTCTTTATTAACCCTTTCACCGGATAAGATCGTTTACGTATCCTGTAACCCGGAGACCCTGGCAAGAGACCTTGCATATCTTACAAAAAGAGATTATCAGGTAAAGAAGATCCAGCCTGTAGATATGTTTCCTGTCACAGATTCTATAGAAACCGTTGTTTTGCTGGGCAACCGGAGAAACAGACCACGAAGATGAAATGAAATATTTCAGGGGTATTTCAGAACGATATAAAACATGTTGAACAGAAAATAAATAAACAGGCATCTGCTAAGAAACGGATTTGATAACCGGTTCCGGAGCAGATACCTGTTTTTATATGACTTTTTTCAGGCTTTCGGAAGCTCGCAGTGATATGCGATGCCAAGTGGTGTGACAAGAAGAGGATGTACAGGTCTGTATACAGGAAGCTTCAGTTTCTTTTCAAATACAGTTGTGAATTCCCTGAACATGCAGGAGCCGCCTACAACGTAGACCGCAGGAACCTGGTAGCCCTGCAGGAATTTTTCTGTGATGACCGCCATTTTTTCTACGGTGGCTTTGATCACCGGAAAGATCTCGGCTTCTTTTTCCGGTGTGGTCTTGAGAACTTCGGCTTCCTCGTAAGGAATCTTATAGTGGCCGGCTACAGTCATGGTCATATGGCTGCCGCCTGTAGCCTCGTCATCTGTGTAGATCACTTTTCCGTCTTTCAGGATGCTGATGCCGGTTGTGCCGCCGCCCACGTCCACAACGGCGCCGTCTGTGATTTTTAACACAGCAGCCGCAGCAGTTGGTTCATCGACGATTTTTGTAACTTCCAGTCCTGCTCCTTCCAGAACATAGCCGATACTCTTGATGCTTCCTTCGGAAACTCCGGGTGGGATGCAGCAGCTCCGTAAAGGAGTTCTGTGCCAAGTTTTTCCTCAAGCTCCTGTTTGAGTTTCGTTACAAGCTGAACAGATTCGTAATAGTTTACGATCACGCCGTCCCGGATTGCATGGGAAGGTGCGGAAGCTCCGGCAACAGGACGGTTGTTGCGGTCAACAACTGCAAGGACAGTGTTGGCTGTACCAAGGTCAACGCCGACTTTAAGCCGTCCGCGGAATTTTTTGCATTCACCTGTCTGTACAAGCTCTGCGAAATTGGACAGAGTTCTGTTTTTTAATTCCATTTAAAAAATCTCCTTTAATAATTACGTCCTGTGAAGATGGCAACGGATCTTGGGCGCATGCAGAATTCATGTTCAATGCGCGGTGCCTGATCTTCCTTGTAGAAATAACGGCCCTCTCCGTCACCAAAGGTATTGACGCAGAGATACCATGCGCCGGGACGGGCCAGATCCGGGAGGGTGATGGTCACATCTTCCAGTAAGCGTTGATGGCAATGTAGATCAGGTCATCAGCACCTTTTGTTTTGTCATAGCCTGCAAAACTTACGGCAAATGTATGGGCATCTCTTGGAATGGTCACATCTCTTGCATCGATATTGTGAGTGTGGATGTTCTCCATGCCACAGACAGCGTTTGGAAGCTTGCGGGAGATAACCGGGTGATTTTTTCGGAACTGGATCATATATTTGAAAAATTCAAAAAGATCATGATTTTTCTCCAGAAGGTTCCAGTTTATCCAGGAAATCTCATTATCCTGGCAGTAAGTGTTGTTATTTCCACGTTTGGTATTTCCGAATTCATCACCTGCAAGGAACATCGGTGTTCCGCGGCTTGACATCAGCACTGCGCAGGCATTTCGGATCATGCGGAAACGCAGGGAAAGTACTTCTGGATTGGTGGACTCTCCCTCTTCGCCGCAGTTCCAGCTTCGGTTGTCATTAGAACCGTCTGTATTGTTCCATCCGTTTGCCTCGTTGTGTTTTTCATTGTAAGAATAGAGATCATACATGGCGAAACCATCGTGACAGGTAAGAAAGTTGACACAGGAGTTGTAGCCTGCATAATTGTCGTTATGGTCAGAGTAGAATCCACCGTAAAGATCACCGGAACCGGAAATACTCCAGGCTGCATCCCAGGCATTCCAAAAATCACCTTTCAGGAAAGAGCGGAGGCAATCACGGTAACGTCCGTTCCACTCGGCCCATCTGCGGCTGGCAGGGAAAGAACCTACCTGATACAGTCCACCGGCGTCCCATGCCTCGGCAATCAGCTTGACATTTCGAAGTACCGGGTCATAGGCAAGAAGCTCCAGAAGTGGTGGATTGTTAAGTGGAGAACCATCTTCATGTCTTCCAAGGATGCTGGCAAGGTCGAAACGGAAACCATCCACACGGTAGTTAATGGTCCAGTAGCGTAAGCATTCCAGGATCATCTGACGGACAATGGGGTGATTGCAGTTTAATGTATTTCCGCAGCCGCTGAAATTGTAGTAATTTCCCTCAGGTGTGAGCATATAATAAACTTTATTGTCAAATCCTTTAAAACAGAATGTTTTTCCAAGCTCGTTGCCTTCGGCTGTGTGGTTAAATACAACGTCCAGGATCACCTCGATCCCGTTCTCATGGAGCTCACGGATCAGTTCTTTCAGCTCAGTTCCCTCGCAGTTATGCTCAGCCTTGGAAGCGTAGCTGGTGTTCGGGGAAAAGAAATTGACGGAATTGTATCCCCAGTATTCCAGGAGACGTCTGCCATTCACAGTACGGGCATTCATGTTTTCATCGAACTCGAAGATCGGCATGAGCTCCACAGCGTTGATTCCGAGCTCTTTCAGATAAGGAATCTTTTCCCGGAGACCTGCGAAGGTTCCGGGGTGAGTAACACCGGAAGAGGAGTCCTGTGTAAATCCACGGACATGAAGCTCGTAGATGATAAGATCGCTGATCTTACGTGTGGACTGGGGCATGTCTTCCCAGTCAAAAGTTTCACGTACAACGCGGGCGTGGTAGCTTCCGACTTTCTGCTGGCCCCATTCGCGCTGACCTGCAACAGCTTTGGCATAAGGGTCAAGAAGAACTTTTGTCTTATCAAAGATATGGCCTTTTTCCGGTTCATAAGGACCGTCAACACGGTATCCGTATTCCAGGTCTTCAATGTCCAGCCCCATGACGATCATGGAGTAGACATCACCAATACGACAGGCGTTAGGAAACGGAAGAACTGCGAAAGGCTCCTCTTCACCGGAGTGGAAAAGAAGAAGTTCACAGGATGTACCATGACGGGTATGTGTAGTGAAGTTAACTCCATTGGAAAGAGGAGTAGCACCATTTAATTCAAAAAGACCGGGACGCACAGGAAATCCCGCGATAATATCTGTTGGCCGGGAAGTCAGTGTATTCTCAGAAAGCAGAGTCTGATTCTTTGTTTTCATTTCCGGTATCCTCCTTGGTAATATATAATATGGCAGAAGATGACCTGCCGGATAGTCACAAAAAATATTATAACTTATTTTCTGAAAAAAGTACAGGTTGCGTCAGGCAAAGTTGACAGATAATACAGAAATATGGTAAAAGCTTGTATTAGGACGAGGTGAAAATATGAATGACAAAGAGAAAAAAGAACTCCTGGATGTTTTAAAAAGAAGCCGGCTGTGCAGAAACCTTGAAGAAGGTGAGATGGAAAGACTGCTGGTAAAAGAAGGAACAGTGAGATCTTTTTCCAGGGGAGAACGGGTTTTTCAGGAAACAGACCGACCCGAAGCAGTATATGTTCTGCTTGACGGTAGCGTGATCATTGCAAAGGAGACTTTTTCCGGAAAGAGGATCCTTCTGACACAGCTGGAAATGCCAGGGGTTCTGTTCGGGGAAGTTTATGTCTTTATGGAAAAATCCTCTTATGATATGTATGTGGAAGCAGCAGAGAAGACACGAGTACTGATACTGGATAATCAGATTTTTACAGAAAAAGGGGATGCTTTGAGCAGAAAACTCCGTGAAAATCTTCTTGAGGTTTTTGCAGAGAAGGCTTACAATATGAACCAGAAGCTTCGGATTCTGGGAAGCGGTACTTTGCGGGAGAGGATTGTCCGTTTTCTTGTGGAGTGCCAGGATAGTGAAGGCGTGATCCATATGAGCCTGTCCAGAGAAGAGATGGCAGATTATCTGAATATCACCAGACCATCTCTTTCAAGGGAACTGGGAAAGATGCAGGAAGAAGGAATCCTGGAATTATCCAGGCGGCAGATCCTTGTGAAAGATCAGGAAAAACTTGAATTTTATCTCTGAGCGTAACGTATGTTACCGAATATTTTCGCTGGTTTTTATATGATATGGCTGTAAAACAGATAACAGTTATAACACATATGGAAATCAGGGAGAGATGATATTATGATAAGAAAGATCGTGCACATTAATGAAGAGAAATGTAACGGCTGCGGAGCCTGTGCAGCTGCCTGCCATGAAGGAGCCATTGCCATGATAGATGGCAAGGCAAAACTGATCCGGGATGATTACTGCGACGGGTTGGGAGACTGCCTTCCGGTCTGCCCTGCAGATGCGATCCGTATCATAGAGCGTGAAGCAGCAGATTATGATATGGAAGCGGTAGAACAGAGAATGAAGCTTAAAAAAGAGAAAACTTCCGGAGGCCTGGCCGCATATGTATGCCCTGGAAGTATGGCAAGAAGCCTGAAACCGAAACAGGAACCGCCGGCTTTATCGGAGAAACAGAGAACAGATACAGTCCCTGATATGGGACAGCAGAGCTGCCTTGGCCAGTGGCCAGTGCAGATTAAATTAGTTCCTGTAAATGCACCATATTTTGAAAATGCACAGCTTCTGATTGCGGCAGACTGCACAGCATATGCCTACGCAGGATTTCATGAGAGATTCATAAAAGATCATGTAACACTGATCGGATGCCCTAAACTTGATGAGGGAGATTATGCAGACAAGCTTACGGAAATCATACGGAATAATTCCATCCGCAGTATCTGCATCGTTCGTATGGAAGTTCCCTGTTGCGGAGGCATTGAGAAAGCAGTGATCCGCGCCATGCAGAGAAGCGGAAAGATGATCCCGTGGCAGGTAGTTATCATCGCACGTGACGGCACGATCAGAGAGGAGCTGTAAGGAAAGGAATAAAAACAGCATGAGTGAAGAAACACTGGAGATTTCTTATGACCAGATAGAAAAAGAGCGGGAGAAATATCTTCTGGTTGATACCCGCGATAAAGTAACTATTGAATACGGAATGATCCCGGGAGCTATTTCTGTTCCGGAACCGGATCTTAAAGAGAGGGCAGAAGAGCTGAAGGGAGAAAAAATTCCTGTTCTTTACTGCACGAGAGGACTTTTCAGCCAGGAGGGAGCTCAGATGCTCCGTGAAAAAGGTATTCCTGCCCTCAGTTTAAAGGGCGGTTATACAGGATGGCTTTTTGAGCAGATGCAGAAAGATATGTCCAATAAAGAGGATAGTGATCTGAGTGAAGAAGAAGCGCTGGAACAGCGCAGAAAGGATATTGAGCTGAGTATCCGTAAGAAATTCCACAAGCAGCTGTTTTCCAGATTTGCCAGAGGAATCAATGATTATGAGCTGGTGAAGCCGGGAGACAAGATTGCTGTTTGTATCTCAGGCGGCAAGGATTCCATGCTTATGGCAAAACTCTTCCAGGAATTAAAACGTCACAACAAGTTTCCGTTTGAACTGGTATTCCTTGTGATGGATCCTGGTTATAATGAAGCGAACCGTGCCATAATCGAGCATAATGCAAAGCTCCTGGGAATCCCGATCACGGTTTTTGAGACAGAGATCTTTGATGCTGTCTACAATATTGAGAAATCTCCTTGTTATCTCTGTGCCCGTATGAGAAGAGGATATCTTTACAGCAAGGCGAAAGAACTGGGATGCAACAAGATAGCACTTGGGCATCACTACGATGATGTGATCGAGACCATTCTTATGGGAATGCTTTACGGAGCGCAGGTTCAGACGATGATGCCGAAACTTCACAGTACCAATTTCGAAGGAATGCAGCTGATCCGTCCCATGTATCTGATCAGGGAAGCTGATATCAAGCACTGGAGAGATTATAATGATCTTCATTTTATCCAGTGTGCATGTAAGTTTACAGATACATGTACAACATGCCGTACAGACGGTACCAGTGTTTCCAAGCGTATGGAGATCAAGAATCTGATCGCAGAGTTAAAGAAAGTTAATCCACATATTGAGAGTAATATTTTCCGGAGTGTGGAGAATGTTAATCTTCATACTGTGATCGCTTATAAAAAAGATGGTGTGAAACATTCCTTCCTGGAAGGTTATGATGACTGACGTGCATGCGTCTTTTCGCGCTGTTTTGTAAGATCATAATATTCACCGGAAATGATCCCCCGGCAGGAGAGTGCCTCGAAAGTATTCTGCTGTTCGGGGGTCATTTTCATTCCAATCGTAGAGTTTACATCTGTCAGGACGCAGCCTGTTTTTTCCACCAGCCAGAAGAGGGCGGAATCATCTTCCGGTATCATCTTCCAGAGTTCATTTTCTGTATATGGCAAAAGGGACATAAGGGTTTTTAAGTGTCCGTCCTGGATCAGGCGGTAATCTCCGTCAGGCATGATGATGCCGTCCCCGTAAAGTTCTTTTTTCTGTTCCATTTTATTCAGAAGTTCTTCTGTGAGTTTCATGATCTTCTCCTTGCTTTTTTGCTGTTTGGCACGGCTTTGTTCTACTGTTTCAATGAAGTTAAAAAATAACAATAGGCGCATTTATTGTATGTATCAGTGGGAAAATGTCA